>JAABUS010001285.1_pt1 | contig 56108 bp, 3 predicted proteins | sample 5560161 | NCBI WGS metagenome assembly JAABUS01 (sample SAMN10711885, study PRJNA513376) | rock metagenome | isolation source: Antarctica rocks | place: Antarctica: Victoria Land, Trio Nunatak nord | collected 2016-01-04 | reverse complement strand
ACTAAAATAGAATTATTATTATATATTATCTTTAATAAATTTAAATTATTATATATTATCTTTAATAAATTTAAATTATTATATAATTTTTATTATTAATTATATTAAATTATAATATATTTAATATAAATATATTATAAAAGAATAAATAAGTTATTTATAATATCGAGGAGGAAAATTAATACGGGGTTAATATAATAGTATATTATAATATAATAATATAATATTTAGTATATAGTAAAAGAGTTAATATTTTCTAATACTAGGCCTACGTACTTAAGATATTTACACTAACTATATATAGTCTAGTAGTAGTAATTTATTAAGTAATCGTAATAATATACTACGAATAAAAGAAAGTCTATAACGTCCTCGTTAAGTTTATAGTAAAATTAGGAACTTAAATACTAAAGCTTATCGTAGTAGTTATAGTAATATTACTATTTCTATAATAACCTACTATATTAGATTAATACCTTACTTCTAGTTACGCCTAGGAATAATTATAGTTAATATCTTCGATTCCCCTTTAGTAGGCGTTAGCGTAGTAGGTACTCGCTAAAGACTTCGGCGAGATATTATAAATATCGATAACGTCAAAGACCTTATCGCCGATATTTTATTTTTATAATCGTCGATAAGTTCCTAAATATTATTAAGGTATTTAATATTATACTATTAATTAAATTTAAGGTCATAACTTATTTATTATATTAAATACTCTATTAATACTCTCTTACCGCGGCGGAGAACTCTTTTATTAAATAGGCGCTCGACGACCTAGGATTTATATTTATCGGTGTCGTTATTAATATAAACCGTATTAAACTACTTTAGTAGAGGACGGTTAAAAGGGTTTAAAATAGTAGGCTAGGGCTCTAGTTATATTATTAAGAAAACTAAATAGACCCTCTAATAACCTAGTATCTTTAGATAATAAATTTACCTATTTATATACTCTAGGACTTTAAAAGGTCCGATATATTATTAATTAAATTTATGAATTTTCGTAACTATAATAGTTTAGGGGATAGAGTAATTTTTATAAAAATATAATAAAACTTTTTCGCCCTTCTTAAAGTATATAAACTAATAACTACGGTCGTAGTAGTATTTCTAGTTTATTTATACGAAGTTAATAATATCGGTTATTTCTATATAAATACGGGTTTATTATAATAGTAGTATACCTAAACCTAGTAAATTAAAAAGTCGGTTTAAGGTAAAACCGTAAAAGACCTCGTTTAATATTTTCGACGTTATCGTAGAGGGTGAATTATTTAATAAGTCCTAGATTCGAGATAGTACCGTAGGCTAGAGTATTAAATCGTAGAGTATATATATATAGAACCGTAGCGCTATCTTAGTAGTTTAGTTAATACGTTTACTACTCCCGTCCGTTTAAGGGTAGTAGGTCGTAGAGTATAGTAAACCGACTTTAAAGTATTTAAATATAGCTTTCTATAAATCACTAAGGAATTTAGGGTCTCTATTTAATAGTAGTACTTTAAATATACCCTAGTCGCCGATATTAAAGCGGTTTAATAGTATAATAACCTAATTACTAGTATTCTAGGTAGATTTACCTAGGATATATATAATACGCTTAGTAAACTTATATATAATAGTTATAGTATAGTCGAAGCCTTCCGTAGTTACTAGTATAACTAGGATCTAATCGAGCGTAAATATATAGAACGGGATAAATAGGTTTTTAATTAATTATATAATACTATATAAACGGTATCGACGAGTCTATAGTACTAGGTAGTTAGGGTAGTATTTAATATAATTACGGAGTTATTTTATAAACTCATAAATATACTAGGATTTAAATATAATCTCGAAGTATTTATTAAAACCTGGATAATTAGCGTTGTAAATTATATTTAATACTTCCTTTATAAAAGATTAAGGAATATAAAGATACTCTAAACCGGTGAACCTATTAACGTAGTAGAGTAAACTAGAGGTACTATGGATAAAAGAAAGTATAGCGACCGCGCTAGGGTTAGGGTCTATTTCTATTAGAATAGAAACTATTAAATCTATTTACTTAAATCGTATTTTAATATTAATATTAATTAATTTAATAATTTTTATCTAGTGTGGGTCTTTTATATAGTCTTTTATTAAACGCGAATAAAAATTATTATTTATCTCTATAAAGGTAGTCGTGTACCCCTATAATTCACTATTATTAACGAGGCCTTAATATATATAGTTATAGAGTATATCTAACTCTAAATAATTATCCGATAATATTAATAAGTTCGAGTTAGTAAGTCTTAATAAAGTATCCGGTATAATATACTCTTTACCGGGTTTATACTTTACGTCTAAACGGAACTAACGGAGGAATTAAAAAGTTTTAATTAATCGAATATTTATCCTTATAGTAGACGTAGTCGTTATAATCGATAATTATTTCATAATATTAAATATAGCGGAATAATTAATTTAAATAATAACGGTATATTTCGACGACTCTATTAGGTATCTAACTTTCTTAATTATCTATATAAATCCTATTATTTTAAACTCCGTAGGCTAGTAGTTCTTTTCTATAAAAATTAATACCCTAAATAAAAATATAATTAACTCGATAATAATTCGTAATAACTATTTACTAGGCTCGAGTTAAATATCTCTTTTAATATAGAAGATTTATATACTAAAGCCCTATTTTTAAAAAGTATTAAAGTTAATCTATAGTACCCTATTAAAATCGAAATAAACTAGAATCGACACTACCGATAGGGTTTACTAAAGGCTTCGGAAGTTTACTTCTTTACGGACTATTAATAATAGTAGTCGGTATCGAGATAAATAAACCTTATATAAATTACCTTTAGTCGGAGCTTCCTTAAATAAACTTATCTTTAAATCTTATAATAGTCCTACTAGTTAAATATAGTAATAAACCGAGCTACGGAGGTAGTCTATAAAATTAAGGTAGTACTCAAAGTCTTTAAAAATACTAAAGTAATTAAAGGTACTAATAACTTTTAATTTATCTTTAACCGTAACTATACCGAGCGAGTTTACTCTACGTTTTAATAGGTTAATATCGGGGTAGCCTAGAAAGATTTTTTTAAATACAATAACGATATTATAATTAACTAGAAAACGGAATAAAGCGCGTAGGTAGTCGAGGTACTCGGGAAAGAATTTCGAGTTAATAATAATATTATCGATATAGGCTTAAGCGAAAGTCTTTAAAGGGCGTAAAATTCTATTAATCTAATACTATATATATATTATTAAGTTTATATAACTTATAATAGGTACGTTAAACGTCTCTTAACCGCGATATATTACGATAATAAATATATATCTAAAGGCGGGGTATACCAGCTACTAATAGAAAAATAAATATATATTAAATACTAAGAGGTACGTATAACCTAGTAGTCTAGTAATAATATTAGACTATAGTAGTATAGGATAGACGTTAGGGACGATAAAGTTATTAAGGTTATATATATCTACTACTACTCTACCTTTCCGTATACTATCTAGTAGAGTCTTTTATACTACGAAGACTAGATAATTAAAAGGCGTAAATTAGGTCGTATACTCTAAACGACCCTATTTATATAGTTCGTCGAAAGTCTTATTAACGATAGCTTTATCTTTAATACCGAGTAAATAGACTTTAATATAGTTATTATTAAAGAGTTTAGTTTACTAATTATTATATAATAAAATCTTTATTTATTTTTCCTCGGGGACCTTAGTAAATCCTTTATTAATTTATAATATAGGAAACTCGTCGATAAGATTTAATAAAACTCTTATTTTATTAAAGCTACCGAAGATTATAATACTATTATAAAATTTAACTTTAGAGGTTACGTTAGAGTTTACCGAGTTAATAGAGTTTATATTTACGGAGGCGGGGAAGTTTATACTAGGAATAATATTATCGACGAGTATTAATAGATTAAAAGTTATAGCCGTAGTAAGAGTAGTTATTTTCTTAATTTAACTCGTCGATCTTTAGGTTATAGAAATCCCCGTTAAATAAAATATTTTATAACCTTGACTAGTAAGACTTTAACTAGTATATTAATACTTTACGAAAGACTTCGGCGGGTCTACTACTAAATTAAATTATTCTAATAAATTAACGAAGTAAATATTTTTATAATTAACTTTATAAAGTATACCTAATCGAAGTCTTCGCGGAATATAAACGACGGTATCAGTTTCGTTCTTTACTAGAATACTAGAGATTTTAGAGTCGATAAAATAAATATAAAGAGTTAAATTTACTTATATAGTAGGCTCGAAAATAAAATCTCTATCGGGTAACCCTATTAGGGTAAGAACCGGAATTATAACTTCTACGCGAGGTACGATAATAAACGCCTTACGTAAATAGATTAAATAGCGAGTATACTGGCCTCTCTAATAAATTTTAATAAAAACGGTGACCCTATAGCTCCTAATAAACGTAGTATTATTATAGACGTCGATAACTATCTTTTCTAGCCCGATAATATCGTTACCGATAAATAACTTTACTTTTAGATCGCTAACTAGGTAGATTTCCCTTCTAATATAATATAGTACTTTAATACTATTATCCTTAACGCTCGGTACATAGATAGGGATAATAATATATTTATTAATTTTATATATAATAGAGCCGACACTTTTAATACGGAGTAGCGAAGTTATTTTTCTAATCTAAATATTAGGGAGTTTAAATAAGATCTAGGGTTTATTAATTAATATAACTCTATATCTAATATTAATATAACCTTCGTCTTCCTCCTTTTCTTCAATAATAAGAGTAAGTTTAACGGGTATATAAACGTAGTTCTAACCTCGGAACGCGAAGCCTAAACTAAGTATAACGGGGTTCGAGTAGGTAGATTCTATAATTTTAATAATTAGAGCGGTCGCGTTAATATTTACTTTATTAATAGAAGGCTTCGTAGTTATATTAAGGAAAGACCTATCGAGTTTATTAATAAAAGATTTCGTAGTTTTACTAGGATCTATAACCTCACTAGAAGGCTTTAGTAAATAATTTACCCGTAAATACTTATAAAGCTTAGTCTTTAATGGAAAAGATATTTTATAATTATAATAAAAGGTTTCGATCCCAACGAAACTACCGAATTATTTATCGTTTTATAGATTATTATCGTAGTAAGGATTATCTCCGTAGTCTTAGTTAATAGGGTATTCACTAGCGTAGTATATTTTATATTAATATATTTCACTTTAGTAAGGTCGACTCTAATTATTAATATTATTAATTTATTAATACTTTAAATTTTCGTCCTTAACTAAGGCCTAATATACTATAACTCTATTATAGTAGTTATTTTACTACTAGGGCCTATTTTAGTAGTAGTTTCGAAACCCTTAATTATCTTAGGGTTACTAAGTTATTATAATAGATACCGACGTCGAACCTAACGTATTTAATACACCGGTGATTTATAGTTACTACCGCGGAGGTAGTAAAGTAACTTAATAACCTTACTAGGGTATATAGCGAGGGTTTTACTAATTTCTATACTATTAATTAAAGTTATTAATAAATTAACTTATTTAAATAAAGAAAGGTTACGACTACTAGCGGTTAAAGAACTACTATTATTATTTATTATAAAAGAGTTAAGAAAAGAAGTTCGAAGGCTAATAACCGAAATACTATTAACTTTAACAATTATTATTTCCGTAAAGTAGTGGACCTTACCGAAGGTTTCTACTATTATATTAAGGTTACTAGTACTAGCTTTACGACCTCTAGAAAATCGATAATCTATTATTTATTTTAAATTAAATATTTTTCTTTAACTCTAGGGTCTATATAAATAAAAATAATATCGTATTTAGGCTAGGTAAGTCGATAAAGATATAAAGCTCGGTAATTATATCTTAATAAATAAAGATAAACTAGTTCTCGATATTATCGATTTTAATTAATTTAGTATACCGGATTACTGTTTAAACGTAGCTAGCTAGCTCTCGCCTAGTATATATATTATATAAAGTATACTTCTCGTTTATTAAATAAACTAACACTACTCCCGTAATTTCTTTAAAGTAGTTAATTAGAGCGGTATACTACTCTTTAATACTATTTTTATTAACTCGTAGACTAACCCTCTCGAGGTTAAATAACTCGATTAAGTATTAAATTAAAGTTACTCTCTTTAATAAAAATATTAAGGTTCGTTCGTATTATAATAATATCTTTAAGCGTAGTAAAGTTACGTACGCGTTCAACGAATAAAATAACGCTTCGGTAGTAGATATCACGGCCGACTATAATAATATTACTATTACTATATAATTTATTAAGATATAGATTAAAGTAGCCGAGATTACTAGAGTTCTATTTATTATTTTTGGAAATAACTTCGCTATCGGTACTTAACGGACCTTAGGGACTTAGAGGACCTTATTATAATAATCTCTATACTACTATTTAAATAACTCTCGTAAGGTACTATTAGAATTATTCTATAATTATATTTTAGAAGTTAAATGTTATATTTTTACTAGGCCCGATCGGCTAGGTAAAGATACCCTCCTCGGCCGAAATAATAGAAATATATAAAGACTATCTAGTATTACTTAAGTCTATAGACTCCGACGATATCGATTCCGGTATTTAACTCCTAATTAAGGTATTACCTATAAATAGAGGTAGATATCTTTGAATCTACTAATTAATTTCTAGGCCTTATCGAAACTTTTATATAACGTTAGCGAAAACTTTAATAACTCTTCGGAACGCTAGTAAATTTATAAACTACTAATAGAGATATATAATAAACTCTACCGAAGTAATTTAATTCGTTTATTTAACTAGAGCTAGAGCTCTACTAGAACTTAAACGATTATAGTATTTAATAATATAGTCGATAAAGTAGCCGATAAACTCTAGAACTTCGTCGACGTAAATATTTCTAGTTACCTCGACGAAGTTAGAAATCTAGTAGGTAAGTAAAATATACTCGTTTATTAATAAAAAAAGATACGAAGCCAGTTTAGGAGATTTAATATCGAAAGTACTAATTCTATTAATAGCGCTAATACCTTAATAGAACTATTTACTTCTATATACCGAGGATATACTTCGATAAAGTACTAGGAAGACTCGAAGATATAAGGTACTTCTATAAAGTCGGATAAACGTATAATTTTATTAGGGAAGTCTCGCTCCGTTAGGTAAAAGCGGGGTACTTGTATATAATATTAAACTTTTATAAAACTAACCTAATAAAGTAGAGGAGGTTACGGAAAACTTCTAGTATATACTATATCCGAAAGAGTATAGTATTTCTTATACTTATAGCTCCCGTCCTACGGAAGGCTTTAATATAGTAGTAATTATATTTATATAAATAGGAGGTTACTTTAGTCTTAACCTAAAAAGACTTTTATAAATAAATAACGAAAGTTTTATAAATAAAGGAGCTCCTAGTAAATCATTCGATAGTTAATAATATCGAATAATACTATTACTACTATGTTATAATATAGTAGTATAGTATTTAATATATAGTAAAAGAGTTAATATTTTCTAGTACTAGGCCTATATACTTAAAGTATTTATATTAACTATATATAGTCTAGTAATAGTAGTCTACTAAGTAATCGTAATATATATAATATAAAAGATATTAATTATTTTATAGAGAATTTAGTTTTAATATATTAGAATCCTAGTATTACCCTAGTCTCGATAAGACTAGCGGTAGAGTTTAACTCGTTATCTTAATAAATATTTATAATAATACTTTTATTAAAGTTTATTTTATAATAAATCGCCGTTTTTAAAAAAAAGAAATTAACGCCCTCGTTAATATATTTATATAAAGTATCGTAAGAAATAACGTAAATAACGTCTATATATAGAAGTAAATAAATAAGAAATATATATTTTAAATTATCGATTAATTACGGGTAGGCCCGTAGAGTCTTAAAATTTAATATAAAATTATAAAATTTAGAGTTAAAATTACGATAACGAGATAAGGCGATAGGGGGGTATAAAAATAATATAAATAATTAATAATAAAAACTATAGTATTAATAACTTAGGGGCGTATATATATAATATTATAAAAGTATTAATACTAAAGAACTAGGGCCTTAAATATATTTTAAAAAAATAAAATCTTAATATAAATTTAACTAACTAGGGAAAATCGTTTAGTAGTATTTTTAGAATTAAAATTATTTTAGCGCGGAGCTAGTCCCGATTCGATTGAATATTTATATAATTAATATATTATCCGAAGCTCTTTCCTTTATAAATATATTATTTAATTAAGAAGTAGTAATAACGAGGGGTATATATTTAAATCTATATAGAGAAATATATAAGTAATATATTATTAAAATATTCGGGCTATATAACTCTATATACGACTAGGCGAATAATTTAAAATTATTAAAAAGTAATTTTATTAGTTCTCGGTATAATATTTCTTTAATATTATTATAGTACTATTATAGTAGAGTTATAATAAGGATAGAATTATAGTATAATAGAAGAATAATATATTCCTTGAAGGGGGAAACCCGCTATGAGAGTTACTATATTAAGGAACTAGTTATATTAGGCCTAGTACGGCGAAGACGTAATAATACCCGTATAAAACGAATAAGATAGCGCCCTCGTTGTCCGTAGATACACTAAAGCCTTCCGGAATAATAATTATTAGTAGTAAATATAATTATATAAATAAATAAATATAGTAGACGCTCTTTTTATAAGATAATATTTATTACCGAAGGTTTTTATAATATTAATTACGGTCTCCTAGGCCTAAGGGCGCGTTTATTTATACTAGTCCTAATAATAGAGTCTAGACGATTATCCAACTCTTCTACTAAATTACGGTTGTTATCGAGTATATAAAGAGGATATTAGGCGTTAATCTCGTTACTATAGCCCTTCTACTTCGCTAAGTACTCGAGGCGATTTTTTATAATTCGTTTATCTAGTAGGCGCTCGATCTCGAATAACGGTATTATATATAATTCCTTAATTTTATCCTCTTTAATAGGAGGTGGCGGTTGTCTAGTATATTAGTATAGATTATCGGACGGGTTAAGTACTAGTTCGAGTTATATAATAGAGATAACGGGGTAAATTCTTATATTTAATAATAACTCTAATTAATATACTAGTTTACTAACTTTCTCTAGTACCTTAAAAGGTCTTATATACTAGTTAAAGTACTTATAATATACTCCGGGGATATAGTAATTATAGTAGAGTTTAAAGTATATTAAAGACTCTTCTCTTAGACGTAGAGCCTTATATCGGTTATTATAACGAGTTTTTACGGTAATATTCGTAAAAGTTATAGTATCGTTTACTTCGTCTCGTTTAATACTACGGAGGCGGGATAGATTTTCTTAAAATAAATCTAAAAGGAGGTCGACGACTTCTTTTACGCGGAAACTATAAATTAATTCGTTTAACGCGAAGCCGGTCGAGGTAATATCATTATTAAAGAAACTTTATAAATATAATAATATAACGAGCTAATTAAACTCGCTAGTATTAAGGTAGAACCGTAGCGCTATCTCTATAGTTTAATTAATATACTCTAACTATCTATTAGTTTAAAGGTACTACGTAGTAGAAGTAAATAAATCGACACTTATCTTCTAGAAGATCTAGCGCTAGAATAAACTTATAAATTTTAAATCCCGATTATTAATAATTCCGTTAGGTATATCTTAATTATAATTAACTAGGGTAGTAATAAAAATATTAATTTAAATTTTAATATTATCGGTATTCTTTCCTAGGATAAAAAGAACACGCTTAGTTAATTTATATATAGTAGTTATAAAAACGTTACGACCCTAGCACTTTAGTAAAGTTAGGATAAAATCGATACCTATTATATAAAATAAAATTATAGGAGTTATAATAGGGTTTAGTTCGCCGTAGGTTAAATAATATCTAGTTTAATTTAACTAGCAGTTAGGGTAGTAATTAATATACTCGCGAAAGTACTTTAATAGGCCGCGTATAAATAAAGAAGGCGTTATTCTATTATAGGTTCGATGAAATCTATTATAAAAGTTACCGTTATAGGTAAACTTAAAGACTTTATACTATAGTAATTAAGAGATATATAAGCGCTGGCGGCCCTCTTCGTTAACGAAGTAAATAAAACTAGATCGCGCCCTAAAACGGAAGCCTTCGGGTAAATCTTCTTCGTTTTATTTTAATAAATTAATAACCTTATTCTAATAGGGATTATTTATATATATCTATTTAAAATATTACTTGAAATTATTATTTATTTCCACTAAAGTACTTTAATAGGCGAAGATCTCTAATAATATAACCTATTATTTTACTTCGGTAAATACGACTATACTTCCGTAGAGACTATCTAGTACTTCGCCCTTATTATTCGCCGGAATATCCGTTTATAGACGAGAAAACGTATCTAGTATAATACTAAACGCGCCCGATTTATACTTTACTATAAGATTAAAACTTAAAAGGTATTATAAAACCCGTATTAATCTAAAATTTAACTTATCGGTCGATAATATATTAAAAGTAATTTATTTTAAAACAGGTACTACGGCAGAGTAATTAATATAAATAACTACTAATAGTTTTTCGGAAGATTCTATTATATAGCGTACTTTATAGACTATTTATATAATATCTACTACTTCTAGCTTAGTAGGCTAGTAGTTCCGTTCGACGGTACTAAGACTCTTATTAAGAAATATAATAGGCTGTACCGCGGCGCGTATAGGCTTTTCCGAGTCGTCCTCGGTATAATAAACTATAGCCGCAAATCCCCATTTCTTGGAAGTGTTAAAGTTAATGAATAACTTCCGTAAAATACTATAATATACTAGGAAGGTTAGCGATTTAAATATACTTTATAAATCCGCGAAAGTATTTAATTCTTTAGAAGTCGGCTAGTAATTAAATTTAATCGATATCCGCTTCTTTACTAAGCTAGATAATTGTAGGTTAAATATTACGGAAGGTTTCGGCGCCGACGAAAGTATTATTATAACTAAAGTCTTTAATAAGGTCTATTTTAATAATAATATATTATAGTAAAACTACTTTAATAGTATACTTTAAATAAATAAAATCTTGCGTTCCTATAGTAGCTAGGCTCGTTATATATACCGAGGAATAAATAAACACAACTAGTCTATTAAACCTAGGAAAATCTTAAGGTCCCGTAGTATAACTAGGAAATACAATATAGTAATAGTTTTAATTTTATCTTTAAATATTAATATTCCGAGGCTATCTACCCTCTATTTTAATAATATCACGGAAGGGTAGCCTAGATACGATTTAGTAAATAATAAAGATACATGTTTATTTCGTAGTAACAGAAATAACTACTTTAGATAATCGATATACTCTAATAAAGTATAATTAAAGACGATAATATTATTAATAAATACTCTAGCGAAAGTACGAAGTAGTTATAATATAGTGTCTGTTTAATACTAAATATAGGGCGGCGAGTCTTTATAGTTTATTAAAATAACGTTAGACTCTTCCTACCCGCGATAACTAACTATAGTTAGTTTATACCGATTACGTAGTTAAACTATAAATTAAAGAAACTAGCCTACGGCGTCGACCGTGGATATATAACGAAAACCTACTATTAATACTATAATATCCGCCTATAATAATAGCGGATAATTATTATCTTCTATAATAGTATTTAGACCTCTAATATTTATAACTATATATCTTTTTCTATCGTTAAATATATCGCGTTAAACGATAAAATACGACTAGCTAAATTAAATTAGTTAATCGGTATAACGAAGTTTACCTTATATTTATATCTTATCGAATATTTTATCGATAACTTATCTATTTTTTTAGCCGAGTAGATAAATTTTTAAAGCCTTCGGTAAAGTACCTAGCTTTAGTTTAATAAATATTTATTATTCTTCTAGTATATTAACTATATTACTTAAATCCGTAAAGATATTAACGAACTCCTCGACTAGACGGGTAAGGAAATTAGTATCTACTTTAAAGCCGTAAACTATTACTCTATTCGCTAGAGTTATTTTAAAAGATAGGTTAATCGTAGTAGGAGAAAGTTTTCGTAGCGAAGAAATTAAAGGTTTTTATAAAGACGAAAGTCTTAATTTAATTAAATCTAATAAAGTTCTTTATCTATACGTCGCTAAGGGAGTAGTTTTTAACGAGATTTAATAATACCTCGCTCCGCCGAAGTTTATTAACGTACCTAGTCTAGTACGCCGGGGTAGCTTAACTAGACGAGATATAATATTACGGATTTATACGAAAGAAAAGAATACGTCGACGATATATATATATACTCCTCCTTTATAGTTAAGATAATAATTTATTATTAACTCTAGCTCGAAGAGGAAATCCCGGTTAAAGAGATTTTTTAAAAAAGAAACTAGTACCGACGCGGTAGACTAAGGAGATATCGTAGTAACCCGCTCTATTTTAATAACCCGCCTTAACTTAGTAAAAAGTTTTATAATAAAGTTAATAGGAATTATAAGAGACTAGTAGTTACCTATAATAACTAACTAGTCGCTAAAGTTTATAGTAAAGGTATACGGTATAAGAATATTAGTCCTAATAAATAAATTTACCTTTAGATTTTCTATAATATAGATCTCTACTATAATCTTAGCGAAAATATCGCTATTTAAATTACTTTTTATATAGATATCTATTAGGATATAGTTTAATATCTAGATAATCTTATTCCCTAAGCTATATACCGGAATAAATAATACTATTATTTTAATAAAGTTATTAAAATTGAGAATATATTTCCGTAGGAATACTCGATCTCTTATAGTAATAAGATAACCTAGATCTAAATAAATATCTAACTCTTCGGTTATATTAAAAGTAAAATAGATTTTAGTAGTAGTATACTAGAAACCTCGAAATATATAGCCTAGTATAATAGGCTACTATACTACGTTAGACTCGATAATAGGTATAGATATAACTTAATAAATTTATAGAGTAGAGTCCGAGTCCGAGTTATAGAAGTCCCTCCTTAGTAGTAAGTTCTATAACTTAGTATCTAAATCTATAAACTTCGTTTCTTTAATAACGGAATATTTAGGTACCTTTATAGTATCTATTAACTTTAATTTCTACTTCGCCGTAAACTTCGGTTCTTTTATTTTCTATATCGCGGAAAGATTTACTATAGAAGGCTTCGGTAACTCTACTCCGTTTACTAGATCGGTCTTCGTTTTCGACGAAGATAAAATCTTTACCTAGTAGTCCTAGCGTAGATAAGAGAATAATTTATTATATAATAAGAAGACCTCGCTGTAGCTTTTATATATATAGTTGGATTAAAGAGGTATTACGACGAAGTTAATATTAATAATATTTATATACTCGTAAATATTCTTATCGTTACCGAAGTTATAGTATAAATCTTACGGTTACTCTTAATAATTATAAACGCCTACTTCGTTATAGAAAGAATTAATATTTATATAAATACTAGTATCTCCCTCGTAGTAATTATTATTATAGAAGTTTTTATAATTATTAGGACTATTTACTACGTTTATTTAATATACCCTCTACTCTCTTAGTTACTATAATTTATTAAAGTTTCCTACCGGCGGTCGGTAAAGTAAGTTACTAGAATTAACTTTAAATAATAGTCGAGAACCGAACTCGTTTAATTATATATTCTAGTTCGGCCCGGTTATAATTTATTATTAAATTAATAGAGTAGGAAGTTATAACTAGTTATTTTAATAATTTAGGCTAGTGCTTCCGTAAAACGGATTTATATACTATAAACTTTAGTACTAAAGACCTTAATAACGTAGTTCTTTATAGCGAGGAGGTTAAAGTTAATACTAGTTATTCTAGTAAATAAAATTATCTTTTCGATATAGAGTTAAAGTCTATTATTATTAACCCTAATTCTAGAATCTAGAACTTATTAACCGAAACTATATACTCTTCTAGTAATTATATTAACTTTAATTTCTACTAGGTACTAGTTACTTAAATATATAAATAATATTAAAACGAAGGCGTAAAGCTTTCGTCTATTATTAATACTTCCTCTTATCTAGTAAAGTGAGGAATTAATTAAAAGTAATATTAATATCCGGAGCCTCGATATTAGATTAAAATTCAACCTCTAAATTATTCTAGATAATATTAAATTAATTATAAACATCGTTTATTTTCGCTATATAAGTAGTTTATATAATAGTTATAGTATATTCCCTTAGTTCCCTTTAACGTATAGTATTAACGATAATATACTATTCTTTTATTAGTTATATTATACTAATGACTTTAACTAGGTTAAATCGTTTTAGTAGGAAGGAATTCTATTTATTTAAATTCTAGCCGTATATTATAAATCGCTTTTTATTATCGGTAAATTATAAAATATATTATTTTAGAGCTTTACCTCTTAAATAGAACTATAAATTATTACGAACTAACTCGATACCCTTGACTCGGGCGATATCTTTAATCCTATTATTAAAAACTAGTATATCGCGGAAGTAGGTATCTTTCCTAGTATATTTTATAATAGGGTTAGTATCGTTTAATTTACCGTTATAGAAAGGGTTAAAGAATCCGATATCCCTAGGATTAAACCGCGGCGTAGTATAACCGCTAGTATTATTATTACTATTCGCTCTATTAAGCCCTAGTTCGTTTTAGGGTCCTAGATTACCGGGTAGACCTAAAGAACCCTTACACGATAGATTCTCACGAATATAGCGCGCTATAGCGTTAGCGATTAATACTTCGGCGTTGAAATTAGTTATACTAGTTTCTTACTAATGGAATTTAAATTAACGGATTTCGGGTTTACCTTCTCTATAAATATCTTCGGTATTATAGGAGGTAGCACGCGAGGATTATAATTAATTACGACTAGCTCCTATACTAGACGACTCGTCCGTTACTATAGAGTCGGAATACTATTAATATAGTTTAAGAGTAGTTTATTTAAAATCTCGGACGACTTTTTATAGTAAACGTTTATCGACTACCTACTCTTATGACTAGGTATACTCGAAAGGCTTTTATAAACTAGCTCGTTAACCTCTAAAGGAAAGAATTAATAAGTTACGCGGTAGGCGAAAAGTATTCTTTATAAATTAAATTATAACCTCCTTTATAGTAGGATCGATAAAGTAGGTAAAAGAGTATTCTAATTCGACGAAGTCCCGTAATTATTAAATTTAAACGACGGTCTCTTTATTAACTATAAGGGTAGCTAGTTTAAATAATAATTTAAAATTTAAAATTTAATAACCTAAATTAAAATCTTTCTTTTAAATAGAATAAACGAAATAGACGAAATATATTTACGAATATAGTACTTATATAGTACTAAAAGTGGATTATAGTTATTTAGTATTCTACGGAAGATTTTAAGGTCCTTTAAGATTTCTTATTATTTAATAGGGAAACTCGTATTTTCCTACCTAAACTTAATAGGGTTAAGAGTATACTTCTCCGCTTCGGGAAAAATATTCCGCGGAATATAAATCCTAATAAAAATCGACGTTATATATAAACTATACTTTCGTAGAGAGCGTGTTTAGTATAGACGTAAGGTATTTATAAAAGACTTCCGTAGATAATATTCCGTACCGTAGAAGTAGAGTAGCTACTTTAGTACGGTATAACTACTTCGGTACTATATAATTTATTCGGTGTAGCCGTCGGAGTAGGGTAACGTACCTTTATAATTAAAGGAAATTACTACTCCGTTATAAAGGGAGGCTTATCGGAAGGCTTCTATAGAGGGGATCGTAGAGTTACTTCTATAATAAGATAAAGTTAATACGGAAAATTAGTTTAGAGGACGAGTAAATCGTTAATACTATAAAGATAACGTTAATATACTTTTATTCGTTCGAATAGTGAACTAAAGTAAAAGCTAGTGTAATTATACCGTTACTACTATTATTATAGTAGAGCTATAATAGGGATAGAATTATAATATAATAAAAGAATAATATATTCCCTAAGGGGAGAAACCCGCTATAAGAGCTACTATATTAAGGAACTAGCTATACTAGGCCTAGTACGACGAAGACGTAATAAGTACCCGTACTCTAAATAGAGCTCGATAAATAAATTTAATATAACGATTATTTCCTAATAAGAGTAAGTAAAGAGCGATAACGTAAAAGAGAAATATAATTATATTTCTAAAATTATCGACTCTAAAAGAAGAATTTAGTTTAGTATCTAATTTATTATTCGTATTCCTTAATAAGTTCGTCCGCGAAAACGTTTTTAGGATTTTCTTTAATAGTTTTATATAAATCCCTAGTCTTTCTAAGATAAAAAGTATTCGGTAGCGTAACCCTTCCCCTTTTTAATAACGTAGTTATTAAGGATATATTTTAGTTTTTATTCTAGCTTTAAATCGTCTCGCTCGGTTTCTATTACTTTAAGATTCGTAGGTCGTAGATATTTAAAAGAGTCTTAATCCGGCGGTAAATACTACTCTAACTATATTATTAAAAATACGTTATAAATCTTTTAATTTTCTAGGATATTAAAGTAGTATACGAGCCTACCGATATAATTAAAAACTTTAAATAAACTAGTTATTTATTAACTATATTTACGACTAGTAAATTTATTTACCGGAATATTATAATCTTTATATAAATATAATAAGGCCTAGTCCCCTTTATAGAAATATTAAAAATAATAAATATGATTATAATACTCTTTATTATATATTTAAATAAAGGTAATTATATTAGAAGTTTAAATATATATTAACTCTTTTAATAAAACGTTATTCTCTTAATTTCTTAAATTTAACGCGTTATTAATAATAAAACCGAAAGTTACTTTATTTAAAGTATATTTAATAAATTAAGAAAATGTATTATTATATTATATAATTATAAAAAATAGTATTTCTTCTTAGGTTTTAAAATTTTATAAAATAATAATCTAAAATCGTAATATAATTTTAATAATCTAATTTATATACTCGCTTAATTTATTTATTTATAGATAATAGGTAGTAGAGAATATTAAATTTACTTTAAACTTATTAAATAAAGCCTTCTATAGGGTATTTATAAATTTACGGTCGCGATCGGAAAGAATAACCTTCGGAATACTCTAATTTATTAAATATAAATAATATAAAAGTATATTTATTTATTACTCTACTTTTTATATTAATTTTCCTAGAATTATAATTACCTTTTAAGAGAATTTATATATAATAATTATTATATTATCGAATCTTTCCTACGAAAGAGGTAAGGCTAGGATAAAATCGATAAAAATTATATAAAAAAAAGAGGGCGGTATAAAAATAAATTATAATACTTTATAAAATTTATAATACTTTATAAAACTTATACCTAGGAGTACTAAATAATTAATATTATAAATAATATCGTAAATACTCCCCTAGTTTTTTATTTAATTTATATATATACTAGTACCTAGTTATTATCTTATAGTATTTATATCTTCTTATATATAAACTAGAATATACGACGTTAAATAAAGTTTTAATATATAAAGAAAGTATATATAAACGCTCCGGTATATATACTCGATTAATAATTAAATTATCGGTATATTATATTAAACCGTTATTCCCTTTTAAAAAAGGAAGATCTACGACGTCCTCGCTAGTTTCTATATTATAGTTAAATATATAATTTATTTTAATTTAAAAGTCGTTATTCTAGTACCCTTAAAGTAATTCTTATTTAAATTATACGTTTATTTCTACTAGTATATAAACTTTATATATATATATTTAAAGTATATCTAGCTCGCCTTCTAAAAAGTCTTTAACTACGTTCTTTTACTATAGTCGAGATAAAGTATCTAATACTATATATTTAATATTAAATTTATAACGGATTTTTATATTTTAAAAACACTAGATATAATCTAAGGTTTATATAATACGTAAATTAATCTTTACTATTAATAAAGTAGTTATATTTATTTATTTAATTATATTAAACGCAGTTTTATAATTAATATAAACGACCGTCTTAAAAGTTAATTCGATTATATATATTACGGTACTTAGTATTATTCTTATTATACTTTAATAGACTAGTTATTTATAGTTAATACGAGTACCTTAGGTACGTAGGCCTCGTATAGAATAATTCAAATTTTTACTACTTTATGAATATACTAGTTTATACTATAATAATATAGTAGTAATAGTAGTTTAATATTATTAATTATTAAATAATCTAGGAGTTACTCTACCTAGTCTTTTTATCTTCTATACGAATACCGATATTATTATTATTAAGCTACTAGTTCTAGTAGCTATTATCCGAGATATACCGAAGTATAATTACTTCGTCTTTATTACTTTCTACGATTTATACCTCGACGAGGAGTAGTTTATTTATATTAAAATATTTATTTAACTTCCTAAATAATATTACCCTAGTATCTTTAATTCTACTAGTAGAATCGATATTATTAGTTCTTAAATAAACTAGCTTCTTACTTTCTTTATTTAATAAATAAATATATTTTACTAGTCTACTAGATTTCGGACTTTATCGAAGTAATAGAATATTTTTACTTCGACGAGGTACTAAAGTTTATTAGTTATTCGATTAATTATATTATTAAATATTATATTCGCCCCTATTAAGTCTTAGGGTTATCTTCGAAACCTCGGCGAATATAGCGAGCTACCTCGGTAGACTTATTTATTTATTTATTTTAGTAGTCTACCGACGTACCTATCTTTCGAAAAATAGTTAATAAGTTTATTTAATAGATTTAGTAATTACGAGAAGGCCCTAAAATTAGTTAGTAGGTTTAAAGATATTTACCTCCGTCGACTAGAAATATACCTATATATTTAAGAAACTATATATTAGAATCGATATTATCGGAGTTTTCCGGCTTAACTACTAGACTACCTTTATATATATTAATAATTTTTATAAAAGAAAGTATCTTTAGCTAGTTAATCGGACTTAATAATATAATATTTAATTTTTAGAATATAACCGCGGATTAGTTTTAATAATATTTTATAAGAGTTATCTAAATAGTAGTCTAGTAACTATTATAATAGTAATAGTATTAAAGTCCCTAGGGCCTATAAGGTCCTTAAAGTCCGCTAGGACCTAAAGATTTAATAATAAATAATTATCTAAACCGATAGAATACTAGTAACGTAGGATTCTTTAATCCGATATATAATAATAAGTCTATTAGTATAGGGCCTAGTATCGAGTATACTAGTAAAGAAATTTACTTTCGCGATATTTACTTTTTTATCGAACGGGTAAAAGACCTAGTAATTATAAAAGAGTTTATAATTAAAGAGAATCTATAAACCTACCTCCGTAATACTATTTTAAAATAATATACCGCCGAGTTATTAGACGCCGAAAAGAGACTATCGAAATATAATACTATCGATATTAATATTATAGAATAGATTTAATTATTAATAACTAGGTTTAAGGAGCCCTCGAATATTATTATTAATATTATCCTTAAGGAATACTATACTATAAAAGATACTAGTACCCGCCGCGAATTATATAAATATATTTAGAAGATTCTAAAGTCTATTAAAGATACTAGTATAACGTTTTTCAAAAACTAGCTCGATATTATTTATAATAAAATTAATTTTAAATTATAGCGTAATATTAAGCGGCCTAATAACGCGGCTACTATTAATAGGTTTTTAATAAACCTCGATAAATATAAATATAAATAGTAGGTTTATATTTACCGGTAAGAGAGGAACTTAGGTACTATTAATACTATAAATAACTAGTAAATAAATCGACCGGCGCGATTTTTTAATAGTAGAGGTAATTATATTTAATTTCTATTATAATAATAGGGTACCGGGCCTAGCTATAATTATTAATCGTTTTAAAATATTTACTTTTAACGTTAATTATTTTAGAGTCTTTATTCTTAGTCTTTTAATTAATTTCCTCGTTAAAGTTATAAATAGAATATTTACTTAAGTTAATTATAATAGAACTATAATTAGTAAATAAATACTTAGTTACCTCTTTAATTAAATATACCTCGTTAACCTCTCTAGTTTACCGCGCCACTAAACGGGTTAAATTTAATATCGTCGAATAATTAACTAAGTTACTAGCGGTTCCTAAAAAGAGACGACTAAGAGTATTAAAACTACCGAAGTAGTCCTAGAAACTTTTAATAATAATAAAGTAGTAGTTACCGACCTAAGATAATTATTTATTAAACTAATAGTAATAAGAATTATAATATATTATAGTAATTTTAATAGGAGTACTAGTTAGATAATACTATTTATTATTCCGAGACTTATATACTAGAGTAAGATTCCTACTTATATAACCCTTCCTATTAATATATTGGGTAGGATAATTAAGGTAATGAGTTTTACTATAATAATATTATCGAATTTAGTAATAAATCTAAACTATTCGTAGGCTTCGTTAATATAAAGATTTATTATTAATATTACTATAAATCTTTTACCTTAAAGTCGAAACTTTACCGGTATATATATATTAATTATATAGTAAAGTTAGTAAAATCTAAAGACCCTACTAAAATAATAGAGCTAGAAGATTTAATAAAACTAGTAATATTAATAGGATTTAATTTTTATAATATTTATTAAGTTTCGTTATCTAAATTAATAATCTTAGTTTAAATAATTATTAAAGTATCGTCGTCTTTACTTAAAACCCTACTATTAATTATTAAATTTTAAATATTAATTATTAATATAGATTCTAGTTACGCCTTCCGAAGCTTTAATTATACCGAAATTTAAATTATACTAAACTCTATTAATAACGCTACCGGCGTATATTTAGATACTAATTATAAAGTTAATTTAATTAATAGAGTTTAGATTAAATTAAAGTAATTAGATTTAAAAGTTTTAAAAATAGTTTTACCTCTTCGAGTCCGCGGAGTTAATATATCTAAATATAAAATAGACGAGTATATTATACTACCGATATACTTCCCCGGTATAGATAATAATAGAAAGGAGGTATTAATATATATTAAACGAGAAGTCTACCTAGTCGATAACTTCTAAATTAAAATATTTATTAATAATAATATTATCTTACCTAAAGATATCGTTATTAATATTATTAAAAAGTCCGTATATATTAATAACTATAACGTTACTATCGGAATTAATTTATATTAGCGAGGTGAATATATCCGCCGACGTATCTATACTAAATATACTATAGTTATTCTAGTATATAACGAGGTTATAATATTAATCTTAGTTATAATAATTAAATTTAACCTCTCTAAAAACCGCGACTTCCTATTTAAACTTATTACGTAAATTAATTTTTTATTATTCGCTTACCTCGTCGACTATAAAATAATAGTCGTATTTATTAGGAATGAATTAAACTAGCCCGTCGAAATTTTACGTAAACTACGCCTTAATTTAGTATCTAAAATTAATTATAAAAATTATTTTTAGGTTAGCGAGATTAACCTCGCTAAGGTACCCTCTAAGAATTAGTTTAAAAAGTTTACTACTACTGTAACTATAACTACTATTTTCGTAGTAACTATAATAATATTAAACGAAGGTATAGGATCGATACCCTCGATTACTCGTATACTTAACGTACCTTTAGTTACTAGTATTTCTACTAGTATAAAAACCAAACTCGCTAATAATATTATAATATATAGAAGTTAATTAACTACTAAAGTATTTACTACTTTAATAAATAAATTCTTTAATTTATAAACGGATTAGGGCTTCGTTAACGTTCTTAAAAATAATTAAATAAAACTACTACTCCGCGAAGATTAATAAGACTATATTAATAATAAGACTAAAATCTATCTATTTAGTCTTCGAGATAAGGATATTATCGATAGGATATTTAATAAACTATACTAGTAAGGGCGCCTAGAATAAATTATTTAATTAATATTATTTAATTATTTAGTCTTTATAGTATAAAAGATACTACCTAGTAACGAACGAAAGGGCCGCGCCGTAGTTAATATATATAGATTTAACGAGTTTATTCTTTTTAATATTTACCTAGTTCCCTTTTAAACTAATATTATAACACGTTTACTAAGTTATATATATATATTTATATTAAATATAATATTATTCTTTTATTAATAGCGCGTATATCTAGTTTATTATTATATATTAACGGTAGTAATATACCGAGGTTAAAAGATTTTTAATATATTAATTATAAACTATATAAACTCTATAGTTTATATATAATATTAAATTAATAGAATTCTAAAACCTATTAAAACTAGCGCGTATATTTATATCGACGATATTATTTATAACTCGAAATCTTTACTAGAATACCTCGACGACCTTCGTAAACTATTTACCTTATTTATAGAAATAGATATATTTATTAGTTTTAATAAAATATTCCTAGGCTACCCTAATATTTTATTTCTCGGTTAATAAATCGATTTATTTAATTTTATTACGTTTAAAGAGAAGTTATATATAATCGCTAGTTTATAATACCCGAGGACCCTCGGCGAGCTAAAATACTACCTAGGTTTAATAGGGTATTTACGGAATTATATTTATTTCTATATATAGTTTACTAGACCGCTATAAGACTTAAAAATATATTTATTAAAAGAAATACTAACTAAAGGTAACCCCCGTAAAGTTTATTCGTTTTATATAAAATTTACCGAAGTAACTTCGGTAGAGTTAGAGTTATTCCTAGTATTTTAATTTATATTATCGATATTATCGATTTTAGTTTATTTCGATCCCGAAGAAGTATTATAAATTAATCTCGATACTTTAAAGAAATTTGGCTTCGGCGCGGTAATTTTTTATATTAAAAAAGATATTATAGTTCTTAAAATTATTATAATTCCTAGTACTACGGTTTTTAGAGGTAAATAACTAGCTTGTATTATAGTCTAGCCGATTATATTCCTATTACGGTTTTTAATTACTATTAAAGTAAACTACTAGCCTATAGAGTTTAAAATCGTAAACTTCGTCTAAATAATTAAGAAGATTAGATATTTAATAGAATCTTTAAAGTATATAGTAGTTATCTAGATAGACTATTTAGTAATATTTAATATTATGAAATAAAAGTCTATTATCTCGACGATATTTATTATATAAATAAACGTTAGGTTAATTAGAGTTTTATAATTCCTTCGATAATTTTAACTAAATATCCGCTATAAACCTAATAAGAAATATATTGTATCTAATACTTTATCGAGATTTACTAATTTAAATAATAATAAATTTACCGAGATAAATTACTCCGAGCTAGATATACTATATATTAAAGTCTTCGTTTAAATATCGAAGTAATTTTATAATTATATCGTCGTAGGATATAAGTAAGAAGATTACTAGTATAGAATTATTTAGTAAATTAATAATAATAATAAACTAGGCGAGGACGCTATATCCTTATCTTTTATTCGCGGTAATTATTTATTACTTATTAATATAGACCTTTATTTATAACCCCGGCCTATTTATATTATTAATACTACGGAAATAAATCTACCTCATAAGCCCTATAAGTAAGACTCTAAATTAATCTACTATATTAATAAATTTATTAGGTATTATTAATTAGATATCCTAACTAACTTAATTAAAGATATCTTAATTATTATATATAATAATAATTATCTAGGCTTCCAACGCTACTACGAAATCGTTATATCGTTATAATATATTTATAGTCTTACTCGGTAATTAAGGGAGTATATTCGATATTATCCTAAATACTTAGTACTATAAATACGATAATATTAGTTTTATAGATTTTTATAATTTATTTAAATACCTCCTATTCTCTTTTATATATTAATTATCGATTTTATTTTAGTTTTACCGCTATCGAAGTAGGGTTATAATAATATTATATTAATTATTTATAACTTTATTAAACGAGTTACTTTTATATTAAGAAAAAGTACCCTTTCCGTTACGGAATAAGTTAAAGTATTATTATACCGTCTCGATACCGCCGACTAAAATCTACTAAAGGTACTTATTTCTAATAAAGACTATAAATTCTTATTAGAACTTTAGTCGGCGCTATTTAAATAATTTAATATTAATTAATTATATTTAACTATTTATTATCTTTAGATTAATAATAATAATAAATATACTAACTAAACTACTAAAATAATACTACGCTTTTATATTTATAGTCTCTATAAATCTTTAATATAGCCCGAGGTACTTGGATATCTCTAAATTATATTAAATAACTCTAGTACCTTTATAATTAATAAAATAACTTATAGTTTTACATTTAATAAACCTTTAAATCTACTATAATAATTGATACCGTCGATTGATTATTTTACCGCTTATACCTCTACTAGGGACACTATCGCCTTCGCGTAAATATTTAATAAATTCTACTACGATCGATATTACTAGCCGATATTCCTAAAGGTTAGAGACTATATACTATTATAATTATATAAAGATTATAATATTTCTTTTATAACTAGTATTATTAAAAAGTTTATCTAGTAGTACGTCGGCCCTTTTAAAATAATCGATAGGGTCGGTCGCCTCGCCTATTATCTAAAATTATTAAATTACTAGCGTATTTATCCCGTCTTTATAATAATATAATTAGAGTTTTATTTATAGTTAGATAATAATCCTTTTTAGCGCCCTAAACCTATAAACCCGCTAGTAGTATTTATAGATAACGATAACGAGTTCTTTAAGTCTTTCGTAATTAAAAGACTATTAAATAAACGGGTTATATATAAGGGTCGTGGTTTTATAATAAAGTATTTACTATAATAATAAAATTATAGCCTAGAGTAGGATAAATAGAGGAATATTAAATAACTCGATAATATCGTAAAATTAATTAGGGAGTATAAAGAGGAGCTAGAGTATATTTAAATAAAATAATATTATAGGAGCGTTGGGGGGCTTGGCGCGCCGGGGTTTAATATTATTTATTATTTAATAATCTTAACTAGTCCATAGTTACCTCTTTATAAAATAATATATTATTATTTAAACTCTTAACCCTAACGTGCCTATTCCCGTAATATATTATTCTATTTTAAATAAGATAATTATCGGTCTTAAGTAATTTAGCCGCTATATTATCCTCTTTAATAAAATACCGTAGTACCGTACTACTAAATAATAATATATAATTATTATTAATATTTAGATACTTAGTTACCTCGATATAGTTTATAGCCCTTTAAGAAAGAATTAATTAATTAGAAACTATTATAACTAGTAATATAACTACCGAAAATCTACGACGACCTACTTTAGTACCCTCGTTCGGACGATTAATATTAATATTATACTACCGGAACGACCCCCTTATTATTTATAGCGCCTATATAAAATATTAAAAAAGGGTTAAGGTTAAAGAACCCTTTACCTTCGACCCGTACCGATATAAAACGAACCGTAGCGTAGTAGATATCCGTCTATAGTATATAGAAGTTAACGATTTCTTCGAACTACGATATATTTATAATCCCCTTACTTAAGCGAAAACCGCTATAGTATACTTTTATTATAAATTAAAAAACCGTACCTAAAGACTACGCCTAGTAACTAGAGACACCGAGAGTTTCGAGGATTAATTAAAACTATAAGTTTAGTTAATAAATAACTACGGACTATTAGATATAAAATTAGAAACTAAATTAGTTATAAAACGCCTAATTATAAAAGTTAACGAGCGAGTCTAGAACTTTATTAACTGATTCGAATCCGTAATAACGGACCTCGAATAGAATAAATTTACTATTTACGCTAGCTTCCGCCGGAAGTTAAATTATAAAATATATAATACTATTTACTTACTCTACCCCGGAGCCTAGTTAGATACGTTTATAAATTTTAAAACCCTAACGTAATAAGCGGAAAACTACTTTAAGATTAATAAATATTCGCGAGACGAATATAGCGCCGCGCTAGATTATAAGCGAGTAAGGTTCGACTAGAGTGTTAATTTAAATATAAACCCGAACCTTTATTTATCGACGTAGAACCGGAAGTCTTTCTAGAATAAAATAAATAATAATATATATAACCCCGGTACCTATACTACGGACGAAAAGAAACGCGAACGACGTCGTACCTAGCGAGTAAAAAAAGCCTACCTAGATTATAGTAATCCTAATTATTAGAAGGGAGACTTTAAATACCTTATACCCTTTAAGTTAAAAAACTCTAATCGGTCGTAATAGAGGCTATATCGCGACCGCTAGTCTTAGAGTCTATATTAAAAAGCGGCGTCGTTGTATTTACGGCGTTATACCTCTCTAAAGTTAGTATTAATTAAATTTAATATTTTTATAAAAGTATCTAGCTATAATACCCCCGTATTAATATAACTATCCGTTCGGAAGGTATAATAGACTACGGTAGTATAATAAACTTTATATCGAATTCCTTCGTTAAATCTCTTAATATATCTCTTATTAACTATATATCCCCCCGAGTATTAAGTATTAACGGTATAGAAGTTAACCTATAAAGAAATAACTACCTCTATTATTTATATATTAGAGTTAACGGTAGTATACCTATAAAGTACCTTTTTAGAGTTATTAATATAAAAGATCGGATTATTTTAGGTTTATTATAACTATAAATAATTAACCCTTTTATCGACTAGAAGATAAAAAAGATAAAGATCCTTGAGAATATTAAAATACTTTAGCCCTTAGACTTCGTTAACGAAGTAGAAATAAATTATTAATTTATCTAGGTATACTTTCTAGACCCTAAAAAGAATAACACCTCTATAATTATTATACTCTTATAAATCTATATAAATTACACGGACGTCTTTAGTAAAATTATTAGAGAAATACTACCTCTATACTATAAAGAGCTAGATTATATAATTAATTTAAAACCGAGTAGGACACCCTCTTTTAAATTATAATATAATTTAACGGAGACTAAATTTAAAGTACTTAAAGACTATATCGACTAGAATTTATAAAGTAGATTTATTAAGTGGTCCAAATCCCCGGCCGGGGTATTTATACTATTCGTTAAAAAGAAAAATAACGGACTACGACTTTATATAAACTACCGAGGTCTTAATATTATTATTATTAAAGATAAATATTTTATTCCTTTCGTTAGCCTTATCTTAGACCGCCTAGGAAAGGTACGACGATTTACGAAAATTAACTTTAGAGGCGCTTATAACCTCCTCTATATCTAGAAAGGAAACGAATAAATAACCACTTTCCGTACTAGATACGGACTATTCGAATATTAAATTATACTCTTTAGTATAACGAACTTACCCTTAACCTTCTAGTTTTATATTAATAAAGTTATATCGGACCTATTAGATAAGTTTATTATCGTTTATCTCGATAATATCCTCGTTTATTCGGAGGACCCCGTAGAGTATAAAGACTATATTAAATAAATCCTCGAGCGCCTCCGTAGTATAGGGCTATACGCTAAATTAGAAAAGTACGTATTCGGATAAATAACCGTCGAGTACCTCGGATTCATTATATCCTAGGATAGTATAGCGATGGATATTAATAGAGTTACTATAATTTAAAATTAACTTACTCTATATTATACTAAAGACGTATAATCCTTCCTAGGATTCTATAACTTCTATAGATATTTTATTTAAAATTATAGTAAAATCGTAACCCCTATAACGGACCTTATTAAGCGTACCTCCTTCGAGTAGAACGAGGATATTTAAAATAGTTTTAACGAACTCCGAAAAGTGTTCCTAAGTATACTACTCCTAGTCTAATTTAACTACTCTAAAAAGATTCGCGTAGAGATAAATATTAATAAATTCGTTATCGCAGCGATCCTTTTATAAAAGTATAACGACTTTTATTAATACCTAGTCGCTTTTTACTCTAGAAAGTTAAAACTACTAGAACGGAACTATATTATATATAACGGAGAACTTCTAGTTATTTTAGAAGGGTTCCGCGCGTAGAGGTACTATCTTAAGGGATCCTAAAAGGTCGTTAAGATTATTATAAACTATAATAACCTCCGTTACTTCCTAAGAACTAAACTATTTATACGATACTAAGTTTATTAGGTAGAATTCCTCGCGGGGTTTAATTTTATAATAAAGTATCGCGTAGGAAAAAAAAACCCCGTAGACGGTTTTAATAAACGCCTAGATTACTAGGATTACCTACTTAACGAGAGTTATATAATAATTTTATTTTTTAAACTCGCGATAATAACCCTAGGCGAAGTCCGCGAGGCGGTATTTAATATTTATACCGACCTATAAATATATATAATAAAAGGAGAGGAAGAGATATTATTTTATACTTTAATCGACGATATTAAAAAAATATTAAAGAATAACGATATTAAAGATAATAAATATTTTTCTTAAAAAGACGGGCTCCTTTATTATAAAGGATCGCGCCTATATATCCTAGAGAGTCTCCGACTTCGAGTTCTTTAAACCTTCTACGATAGCCCGATCGCGGGATACTTCGCTAGGGATAAAACTACGATAATTATAACTCGCTAGTTCTTCTAGCCCGGACTACCTAACTAGGTAACGGATTACGTTAAAATTTACGAAATATATAACCGAACTAAGCCTAGCTACTACGCCGAGTATAAAGAATTACTACTATTACCGGTATCGACTAGAGTATAATTAAATATTACCGTTAACTTCGTTACCGATTTACTACGGTCTTCGGCGTATAGAAATAACGATAAATCGGATTATATTATAATTATAGTCGATAAGTTAATAAAAATAACTTATTATATATTATATACTAAAGATATAGACTCTAGATAATTCGTATACCTCTTTATTAAAATAGTAATCAGTTATTATAATATACTAGAGAGAATCTATAACGACTATAAAGTATTATTCACCTCTAGTTTCTAGAGAATACTCTCTACTAGGTTAGGGACCGATTATAAATTCTTTATTAACTTCTATCCCTAAACGGATAAATAAACGGAGCGCTAGAATTAAATACTAGAATAGTACCTAAAATACTTTATTAATTACTTATAAGACGATTAAGTAGATTACTTCCCCCTAGTAGAATATATATATAATATATCCTACTACTTAATAATTAAATACTCTTTATTTAAAATAAATAGCGGTTACGACTCTATACTATTCTAACTATACCCTTATATAAGGAAATATTTCTTAATTAACGTAGAAGAAGTCGTACGCGAAATCGTAATACTATAATATAAAATTTTAATACGAATTTCTAAAGCCTAAGATAAATAGGTTAAATACTATAATTAAAATTATAAAAGAATCGAGTTCGAGGTAGGCGACTTTATTATATTTAAAACTATAAATTTAAAAATAAACTATCCTAGTAAAAAGCTCGATAATAAGAAATTAGGCCCGTTTAAAATTACTTTTTATATAAACCTATAAATATACCGCCTAAAGCTCTTTAATATTTATAAAATTTATTTAGTTTTCTATATCTACCTCCTCGAGCCCTATTATATTAATATTATTCTAAATTGTATCGCTCCTCCCTTAATACCCATTAACGAGATTACTAAAGACGGTATAAATAACCGAGAGTACTTCGTCGAAGAAATCCTAAAATCTAGATATTATTACGGTAGATTATAATACCTAGTTAAATAAAGAGGTTATTAAAATATAGACTCTACTTTATAGTAACCTATAGTAGATATCGAGAATTCTAACGAGTTAGTCGACGAATACTACCTCTAATACTTATTAATACTAGGGCTTAGCGACGAACCCCGATAAAATAAAACTAAATATTAAAGTAATTAGGTATATTAGGTCGACGTATTAATAATACCTATAATTAGGAGTAAACTAATAATAATATAATATACGATATCTAGAAGTAGATATAAATAATATAGTATATTAAATATAAAGTTTATTATATAAAATATAAAGTATATACCGCGCTAGAGTAGCCTAGGCGAATTTATATAAAGTTTATAAACCCGCCTACCTTAATAATAAAGTACCGCCTCTTTATAGAGTATATCTATAAAAGGTCTACCCTAATTTATATTAAGATACTAAAGAGTGAAGTAATATAAATAAAAAATATTTATTATTAGTATAGATTAGATCGTACCGTTCCTACTTCTACTTTTATTTCTATTTACTTTTACTTTACTTTTTAATACCCTCCCTATTTAATATTAACTTATATAATAAATATTAATAATTCCTTTATACTAAATACTAAGGCGCCGTTATTATAAACTGAAATTAATATCTTCTTGGAATAAATCTAGAGGTGTTATTTATACGAATATAAAGTAATTATAAATTAACTAGTTATAATTATAGCGAAACGAATCTAGAATTTAATTTTAGGTATATATTTTTTCTAAATCGCCTATTTACTTTATTAATTCCTTAATTTCTAATCTAGAATAGTTCTTTATTATATTTATCTTTTCTACCTCGTTAACCTCTATAACGCGGCTTTCGATTATTTTAACTAGAAATTCCCTTATATACTACGCTATTATCTTACCCTCTTAATTAATATTAACTCGGACCTCGAGCTCCTCGTTAGTGTAAAAGATATAGAGATCTAGATCCTTATAGTATACTAGAAAATAATAAATAAAAATAGTAGAAAGATTAACGACTAGGTAGTTATAAATATTAACGAGGATAAATATAAATAATAGCCCGGCGTAATAGTTAATAATAGTTATAAAAACTAGTTTTACTAGAACCCCGACGAGGTAATAATAACTAAGGTACGCTAGAATACTAACGTGTTTAACGCGGATTTAGTCGCCTTTAATATAGAGGTAAAGAGCGTTATCCTTCTATACTAAGTTAAATTATACGATATAGCGCTCGGACTAATTATAGAGCTCGGTTTTTCTAAATAGTTTCGGTCCGTAAACTAGCTACTAGATTTTAATATTAATAGAGAACCCTATAAAAGTTATAGCCCGAGTTATATAAACTACGGGAACGCCTAGCTAATTAATAACCGCGTTATTAATTATAAAGAGTAAGTTTTTTACGGAAACTTCCCCGAACTAGTATAAAGTAGAGGTATTTTCTCTTTCGAAGTAAAAATAAATATACGTGTTAATTTAAATATTATTAGTAAAGCCTCCTTAATTAAAGATATTATACTAGTAACGGGAGCCACCGCCTTACGATATATCTTATAGTTAGGAACTACTTCTTTACGATATATAGTAGAAGATATTTCTTTACGATATACCCTATTACCCTAACTCCTCTTAATAGATAAAAAGAAAAAGGCGTCCGTACTAACCTAAAAGAATACCGCTATAAAGAATATATAGAATATTATTATAGAAAATACTATTATACTAAAAGACCCCGCCGACCCTATTATATTAATTATAAATTTTATCTAACGCTAGAAGCTATTTAATAATAAGAAAGAGGTCGTAGAAATTATAAAGGAAAAACCTACGTACCCCTCTAGCCTAATATATTAGGATATAATACTAGCGGTAAAAGAGAAGATAGTATATTTAATACTAACCGGCGAGAGCCTCGATTATATAGTCTAACGTTACGAGGTAAAAATAACGGCTACGGTAGACGAGTTAAAAAACGTAATTAATTTATTTAACGACGATAACGCTACGGTGGATACTATAGTCGAAATATTTAAAAAGAAGAGGCTCCGTATAAAAATAATAATACGTAAAACTTAAGACCGTAGAGCGGTAATATAAAAGAAAATTAATAAATTCCTTATTACGTCGAAGCGAGTTTTTTAATATAAAATAAAATCTGGTTACCCTATTACGTTAATAGCCTAGGTAAAGTTTATTACCCTACTCTTAATTAAGATTTTCGACGTTAATAATAATTTCTCGGTTAAATTATTATTCTACCTACCCTAGTTAAATACCGCCCTATTAACCGTAGAGAACTTTAAAAGATTAAAGGCGAATAAAATCGGCGATAAAACTAAGAAGATAAAACTCGGCTCTATCGACGGCGGCGAAGACCGTTAACTCCGTTTAAAATAAACGTTACACTATATTCTAATACCGTTACTATTTATATTCTATTAGTACTACTCTAACCCTAACTTAACCACTATACTATAAATTAGATATACTCGCGGCGAGTATTATAGGGAGGGAGTATACTATTATAAAAACATTAGGGGGTTTAGCGCGTCGGGGTTTAATACCGCCTATTATTTAATAATCCTAACTAGTCCATAGTTACTTCTTTATAGAATAATATACTATTATTTAAACCTCTAACCCTAACGTGCCTATTCTCGTAATAGATAATCTATTAATCGAAAATAACCTAATAATTCTTATTAGACTTAAGGCTTTACTACGGTAGAATACCCGTATATAGTTTACTAATTATAGTACGTGAGCCTTTACTACGACGAGGACGTCTACTTTCTTCTATATTCGAGGGGATATAATTATAGTACTTAATATTATTCTTATTATATTTTAATAGACTAGTTATTTATAGCTAATACGAGTACCTTAAATACATAGGCCTCGTATAGAATAAATCAAGCTTTTACTACCTTATAAATATACTAGTCTATACTATAATAATATATTTAATTTTAATAAATACTTATATTATTCCTACTAGTTTTATTTTAATAAATTAATAACGTATTATTATATTCTTAAAGAGTCGGCTAAAGAAAAGAATAAACTAAATTTACTTTTAATCGGGATAAAGGTCTTTTAGATCTTTTATAATATAATAAATTATAACCTCGTAACCGAATTCCTTATTAATATTAAAGTTAATAAATAGTTTCTTTTTATTATCGAAGTAGTATAGAAAGAAAGGTTTAGAAAGAGTATTCTAAATAACTTTAAATAAACGGATCTCTTATAAGAAAAGTAATTTAAAATTAATTTTCTTAATATATTTTTATCGTTAAGCGCCTATAGGGGGTACTTTATTTAATAATACGATTTTCTTATTTTATAAAGATTTTACTAGAGTAGTATAATTTTTAATATAATCTCTTAATTAACTAGTTATTCCTAGGTATATTTTAAATACTACTAATATTTAAAGAAAAACTAGTTATTTAATAATTATAAACTTTTCTTTAGAAGTTAATAACCCGAACGAGTTAACCTTCTAGTTAAATAATATAATTAACGAATAACTAATAAACGCCTTTTTAGGGTTAACTAAAATATTAAATTTAACGAATAAAGAAAATACTATATATAAATATTAAATATAATCCTCGAGGGTCTAAAAGAATACTATAATATTATTAATATATACTCGGGCGAATACTTTATAAATACGTAGGATCCGGTTTATTTATTATTATATATACGTAAACGAGTTCTTAAATCCTATTATTATAATATTAAAAGTCTCCTAGTTACGGTATAATATAACGGTGAGTTTATATTTATTTTTAAAGTATACTCGTTATTAATAAAAGAAACTAGCCGTGTTAATAATAGTAATTAACAATAACTCTTAACGGCGCTAACTATATTATTCTATAAAGGTAAATAATAAACGTCTATTATAATTATAGTATTTAAATTTCGAATATTAATAACGGTACGGTTTTTCTAAATACCGTCTAATCTTATAGTCTAAATAACGAAGATTAGGAAATTAAATAAAGTAGTTTATATCGTTTACTTAAACCGTCCTTAAATATATAATTTATTAAAAGTTTCGTTAATAATCTTCTAGCTCTCGTTATTTATAGGATAAATATATACCGTTTTAAATACTTTATCTTCCTAGTCGGCGCGAAGTAATATACGTATTTATTCGTTTTTTAGAATATTAATAAAGCCTCCTTCTATTTAAAATATAAGGAATTAATTAATAATCTTTACTAACTCCGGTTATTTACTATAAATAGTAATATCGTTTAAGAGGATATTATTCTTTACCGAAATAATTACCTCTATTAATAGAATAAAAGACTGGGAATTAATTAGGTTCTTTATCTCTTTACCCTCTAAAGACTATTTAAGAAATAATAAATTAATATTAATAATAACCGTATTATTAAAAGTGTTTTTAATAAAAGTTTCTTTATATTTTTAAAGAGGCCTTTATATAACGAGCTCGCGAACGTCGTTATCATTTATAATAATATATTGGTAAGTCCGGAAAAATAGTTTTGTAAAATCGTTATTTAATCGGTGTAAAATGCGTATTTTGTAGTCTTGGTAAATTTTAACGCCAAGATTTTTAAGTTAAAGTTAAGGTCTACGCGGGAGCGCTAAACTTAATCCTAAAAATAACTTTATAACCCTATAGGGTAACGCTAGTAAAAATCTAGTTAAAAATTCGGAATCTAGGCTAAAAAGAGATTTAATAAAATATTTATATTCCTATATAGGGGCCCTAGTCTAGATACTCTTAAAAGTTAAAGTCAAAAAAAAAAGTTATTAAATCGGTACAATATCGGTGTATAATATACTTAGAATGCGGGATATGAGTAGATACGCATTTCCAGTATTTTATACAATTTCGGTATTAAATACGTAAAAATCGGGGTTTCCCAAGTTGCCGATATATTATAGTAATTATTAAATTAAACCTCTAGTACCTAGTCAAGCTTTATATTTTTAAAAATTTTAACGAACTTATCCGTCTTATTTTTTATAAATATTAATTTTATTTTATCGTTAACGATTCCGGTAAAAAGATATAAATTAATATCTACCGGTTTAAAGAAATAATTTTATATTAATAAATTAAGTTTATAAACTTCGATAATTATAATAATTTATAAGGGGATAATTTTTATTTTCGTAATATATACCGGCCGGTTTATATTTACTCCCTTTAAATAGACGTCGATAGAGTACTTTATATTATAGCTACCGATATAGACTATTTAACGAGATACTAATATATTAATTTCTTTAAGAGTTATAATATTTATATTAATAAATATATTTACTTTAAAATTATCTATAATATAGACTTCCTTAGGGGCGGTTTCGGTTATTATTTTATTACTACTTTTATCTTTCCCGGGGAAGTATAAGAAGATAATAATTATACTTCGGATTAATATAGAGATCCCTAGAGGGAATACTAGGGTAGGGTAGGGTAGGGTAGGGTAGGGATTTACCGAGGGATCCCTAATAATAAATATATAATTAATTAACTTTAGGAATATACTCGATCTAATAGGATTTTAAAAGATAATTTATAATAAAAAGACTTTAATACGTATTAAATAATAGTATTTTTATTTATTTAAGTTTTATAATTATTCTTTTTTAATCCTAACTAAGAAGTTAGGCCCGTAGGTTGTTAATTATTACGAATACTCTCTTTTACTCTCGCCGAATAACTAGGTAGACTAGGCTTAAATCCTTTATTATCTTTATTATATTTATCGACCTCCGAATTGATTCTTATACGATTTCTTCTTTTCCGAGCTAGGTTTTAAATATCGATTATAAAGTTATATTATTAATACGAATGTTTCTTCTATATTTCTAACGGCTAAAGATTAATTATTAATATAATTATTATAATTATAATTTTAATTAAAACTTATATAAGTAGGCTCGTCTTCGTTATTATTATTAAATACTTTTTATTTATCGTTATACTATCGCTTTCCCTTTAGGTCCCCTTTATAAATAATTTCTTCCTATTCTATATCTTCCTAAGAAAGATTATTAATTTAATTATTAAATAAATAAAATGGAATATCTCAAAGTCGGTTTTCCTTTATTCTTCTATTATATTTATATAAAATAATTATAGTTTAGAAAGTTACTAGTATTTATAATTTCTAAATACTATATAACTTTATAGCGATAGAGAATAAACGCTCTATATTAATATTTATAATCGGTACGGTTAATATATTACGAGTAATTATATTAAGAATTAGAAACCGAGGGGTAAATTACTTCTATAGTATTAGAATATTCTATTTTATAGATTAATTAGAGAACGATACTAAAGAGATTAACGGAATTAATTATTAGAAAGATTATTAGAATTTACTAGTATTTTTATACCTTTAGAACTCGTTATCTTCTTTTTCTTTATTACTAGAATCTATATCTAGTATTTAAGTAAACCTATTATTTAAATTATATTTATAACTTTATACGAAATTAGATAGCCTACTCGAAGCTAGTATATTTATTTAATATTCCTTATACTCTACCTCGAGAGCGGATTAATAGATTAATAATTATAATAGTTACTTAATATTAATTTTTTACTCCGAGGTCTCGAATATTTTCCCACTTTCTATAGAGTTTAATAAGGCCGCCTTATTATAAAAATACCTTAAACCGCCTTTAGTCTTAATATAATACTAGTTTAACTTTTCGGTCGCTTAATATAATATAGTCTTTATTTTAGACTTCTACGGTACTCGTTTTAAATAAAGTTACTTTATAATCTTTTCTAGATAATTAAAGAGTTTATTATAAATTATAAAAGTATAATAACTAGTAATAGTCTTCGTTATACCGATAGCGCTCGTTATTTTCGCGAACTCCTTTATAATATTAATTAAGTAAATAATATAACTTTATTCTTTTATTCTTAATTTAAAGTAAGAAATCCTAGTTTATATAAAATAACTTTTAATATTATAACGTAGTGTAAATACGCGGACTATTATATAGTATATCGAATCCTATCGTATTTTAATATCCTAAATAATTTTTACTAGCCTTAGTTTAATAAATCTATTAACTTTATTTAGTATACTTTTTCTTATAATATCGAGTCTCTTTTATTAAATATCTCGGAACTAGGTTCTACGCTAGTTACTTATATTAATAAATACCGTAATTTTCTATATCTAATAGGGTTAGATTATTATAAAGATTATTAGAATTCTCGTACCTTAGTTAGTATTAATAGTAAACTCTTTTACGCGTTAATTTAGAAATCGCGAGAGTTTTATTATTTATCTTAACCCCTTTAAAATTATTCGTTTATAAACGAAGGATAAATCGTATTTAATCATACCTTAACGGCAAGTTAAATTATATATATAAAATATAATATATATTTAAACGATTATTTAATGGATATCCGTTTAACCTTTTTATTCCTCTATATAAATATAAGAATAATACTATCGAATATTATTTATATATTATTAGTATTATCGTTTATAATAATATAGATCCGATACTCGATCCCGTATTTATAGATAACCTTAGTTAAAACGTCCGCTAGTTTTTTATTAATATATTTCCCTTTAATATACTTAAAGTTAATAATAACTTTATAATATTTCTACTCGGCGTTAATAAAATAGGTAATAATAATTATATATAAAGATATATTATAGGGTAATTATTTATCTAAAATAAAAAATACCTTTAATTTATCGTCGGGTAAAGTATTAAATAACTTCTTTTTAATTTTCTTAAATCGTTATAGGAGTTTATTTTTAATCGTTAAAAGACTCGGTAATATAATAGTAGAGTCTAAATAAAGAAACGAATATTAAATTAAGATATTATTAAAAGAATTATATAATATTCCTATTATAATAACTATTTATAGGAAAGTCTTTTTAAAGTTTAATTATTAAAGTATAAGACTATTAATTATAGTTTTAATATTTTTAATTTAACGGCGCTACGTTCGAATTAATTAAGAAATTCTAATAATTATTATAATAATCTAGACTTTTACCTATATAGGGATAGTTTTTTTAAATATTAATTATATTATACTATATATACTCGTCGAGTCTTTATAACTTTTTTTCTTTATATAGTCTCTCTTTAACCTAATATCTTAATTTATATAAAGATAGATTAATATATCGTTATATTATAAATAGATTATTAATAATCTTCTAGAGCCTACGATTACTCCTTCTTCGAAAGATATTTATATTATAGACTTTCGGGATTATATTTTATTAAAATTAATCTTCTTATATTATTTCTTATTAGCGGGATATTTATATTATATAGTTTATTTTTACTAGTCTAAAAATATATCCTTCTTAATATTAGAGAAGATATAATATTTATATTACTTTCCTTTTATTATAATATTAAAAAGTTATTCAAAGTAATAATTTATAAAGTTTCTAATATTATAAGAAAATTTATTATCGAAGATACTATCTAAGCGATCTTTATTTAGTTAGTTTAATATAGGTTCTAAAGAAAACAATAAAGAGTTTAATTAATATTATATAATAAATAATTAATTATTAGAAAGATTATTAGAATTAAGATCTAATATTTCTATATATATATATATTCATATTTTTACCCTTTACCGATATCGAATCGATATATTTTTAAAAATAGGCGGTAGGATAATCGTAGGAGAATATTAATATTAAAATATATTAATAAATAAAGTTAATATTATAACGAATATTAAAAAGTTTTATACTCTAAAGTTTAGAGTGTATTAAGAGTCTATTTAATATAATATAACTTAATTAAATTACGCCTTTAATAAAACCTATTTATAATTTAAATCTAGGGTTAAATTTAGCTCGGACGATTATATATCCGAATAATAAACGGCGAGATTATTTATTAAAATACTTTAGACTTAATTTTAACTCGGACGATTATATATCCGAGTAGTAACATTATCTACTAAAATATTATATTTATTATTATTATTATTCTCTACTTTTTCCTTATATTATTTAATAATCCTATATATATTATTATCTTTTAGAAGGTTTATTATCGAAAAAATAAGAATACCTCGAAGAATAAAGGCTTAAAAGGCGCCTAGGAAGGTATTTAATACCTAGAACCTAATTCTAAAAAATCCTAAATATCGTAAATTTAAATATAGTAGTAAATTACTTTCTAATTAATTATAAGTCGAAGTCTTTAATTAATAAAAAATAGTAATAACTTTAAGGTAAATTAAGAAGTATTAGAAATCAATTAAATTTTTACTTCCGAAGTTTATTTTCTATCGAGTAATTAAAGAGCTTTATATAAATATCGGGTTTTCTAGATATATTTAATTCATTATAATAACTACTCTTTAAGAGGCGGTAGAAACTTATTTAATATTAAAGTTTAAATATAAAGTTATAGTATATTATTTATAAATTATTATTAATATTATCTAGTTCTTTAACTAGTAGTTTATTATTATAAATATATAACGATACTTCCGAAGGATTTTAAGTTTCTACGCGATTTTAGATATAAGAATATATTTTAATTTATCTATATCTAATAATAAATATATTTATAATAATCATTCTAATAATTATAAAGGGAGACTAGTTAATATCGAAATATATAATTATATTAAGAAGCTAGAAATTAGGCGCTAGGAAATTCGATAACTCCTCGTCGAATATATATAAATATATTAACGACGGTATAATACGTTTTTAATTAGGAGGTAACTTTATATTAAATTTTTTAAAAATTAAAATAAACGCCTCTTTAACGTTTTTAGAGTTTTTATCTAGGATTTAATTATAATAAAATAAATTATACCCCTCCTATTATTAAATAAGTTTTAGTAAAGAAATCTACTCGTCCTCCTCCTCTATATCGGTAAAGCGAGAGACTGTACAAGAAGAGTCGAGGTACTAAATACGTATTTTGCCGGCTTTAGGCGGAAAAATAACGAAAAGACAACGTTTAAAAAAAAAAAAAAAAATTTTTTTTAATAAAAAACCTAAAAATAGTAACTTCGGATTTAAGATTTTAAATCCGTGATTTTCTACTAACGCCGGGTAGCTCGTTAAGATTATATAAAGTATTATAACTACACTAATTTAATTTAGATTTTAAATTACGTTAATTTATAAAAATTATATATACGCGTAATACCCCTTAAGCTAGCGTGGTATTATAGACTATATAATTTATTTATAACTATATATATTTAATTATCTACTAGTATTATTTAGACTAGTCTATTTTTATTTATTTTTTTTTATTTATCTAAAATAAATCGAGGTACTAAATATATATTTAAATACTTTAGACGAAAATAGGTATTAAATCGATCTCTAGGGCTAGTATATAAGCTAAATAGATCTAAGCGCCTTTTCTATCTTTTTCGGTAGAATACGAGTTTACCGCTTTACCGATATACTTAAAAGTAAGAAATTATATTTCGTTATATAATAATCTCTTCCTTTATAAAATATTAATACGGTTTTATTTATAAAATTAGTAAACCTTAATAATAATTAACTAGCCTAATTATTAGAATAATTATTAGAAATCTATACCGTATTTTAATTAAAGTAATTATATTAAGTGAAAGTAATATATCTATATATCCCTAGCTCGTAATATTTAAGATAATTAATTTTATAAAATAGATTTTAAATAGGCTTACGCTATATAACCCGCCTAGAGCGGAATTCGTTAATTTTAATAATATATATTATTATATCTACCCTTTTCTAGGCTTCCTAGATTAATATATATTAATCGATAATTAATAATAGCCCTTCGGTCTCTTTATTTATAATTTATTAAAATATAATTTAAATCAAATTTAGATTAAGTTATTATTAATATAATTCCTTAATAATTAGAACCTAAATATTACTTTAATATACCTCTAACTCGTTTAGATCCTCTTATATAATATTACCGTTATCTTAAATTAATATATTTTAACCTCGTAAAGTTATATTAATTTTCTCTACGAAATATATAATATTATTAATTTAGGTAGTTCTAATCGGAAAATAATTATTATAATAATTATTAGAATAATAAATAACCTAGATTATACTTTTTTAAAAGGATTTCTTATTTCGCTTAAATTAAAATAATAACCTAGTAAATCTTTAATACTTTTTAGAACTCTTTAATAATACGGAGTTTCTTTTATACTATTAATACCGTAGTTATATTATTTCTTTAATAATCTATATATTACTTTTCGAATAATAAGATTTAAATAAGACGAGTCTTTACTATTATTATCGATATATTAATTAAATACTCCTTTAGTTATTTCTTAAATTTTTAAAATCCCTTCGGTTAACCTTATAATTAATAAAGTATAATAACTAGACTATCGATATTATTATTATTATTAATACTAAATCTATACTATCTAACGATAATTTCCGTATTATATAGGAAATTCGTTAAATTATATAATATCTACTCGGCTTTAATCTCGGGGTTTTTTTTAATTAGGAAATAGGAATTATAAATATCTTTCTAATAATCTATTACCGAATAAACTTACTACGCGGTTAATCTACGAAAGAATTAATTCGTTTCGGTATAGTAAGAATTCTAACTTTTTAATATATATAAAGTTAATATAGCCTAGCGGCGAGAATAACGCGCTTTAATTATTAAATAATAAATATTAAAAAAGACTAAAGTATACTTTATAAAATAGTTATTAATTATAAACTAAATAATAAAAGTAAGGGGAAGATCGCCGAAGACTTTATTAACGCTAAAGATTTAATTATAAGAAATAGGACGTTATATTTAAAAGAATACTCGCTCCCGTATTTAACGTAGACCCTAAAACTTATTAAAAATCTTATTTAATTATACGACTATTAGAAAGATTATTATAATTAATTTATAATAATAATTAGTAAAGTACCCGAGTATTTTACTCTTTACGCCAGATTAAATTATACCTAGTTTATAATATTCTAAGTTTATTAAAGTAGAATAAATAAATATCCTAAATAAAATAAATAAAGTAGATAATAATAATTATACTCTTATATAATTTAGGTGAATTCTATTATTTATAAAATAATAATTATCGATACTAATAACTTTAACCTCGTAATTATTACTAGTTTTACTAGTTTTACTATCGTTACTAGTTTCTTCGTCGTTTTAAATTATTATAAATACCGTTTCTTAATTAATTGAAATACCGCTTCTTAATTAATTAAAACACTACTTCTTAACTAATTAAAATATCGCTTCTTAAATAATTAAATATGGCGCGTATTAATAGAGGTAGAACTAGAGTTATATTTAAAATTAGAAATACTACGGGGGGGAAGGCCCCTAGAAAACTATTAATAATTAAAGCGAGGAAGACTATTCCTAGTACCTTAACTCTACGTAGTATAACTAGATAAACGCGTAAATATAAAGTATAAAAGAAGAGTAGTAAATTAAATTCTAATAATTATTATAATAACTAAGATTAATCTAAATAATTTAGCCGTCGCTCTACGCGAAATTAAATATTATTAGAAAACTACCGAATTATTTATTCTTAAGCTCCCTTTCTAACGGTTTATATATAAAGTACTATTCTCGGCCACGTCGGAGTCGTTAAATATATACTAGTAATCGTCTATAATTATAATTATATAAGAAATAACGGAAGCGATATTAATAATATTATTTAAAAGTAAGTTCTATCCTAATCTTTCGCTATTTATATTAATAATATAAGATATTAACCTCTATGTAATTTATACTAAGCGTATAACTATCTAAAATAAAGATATTTAATTAATATAGATAATTAGGGGCTATAAATTCATTCTATAAAAAGATATAAATTAATATTAATATTTCTAGTATTTAATATCGTAATACTTAATAGGAGTAGGGTATAATAAGGAAGGGAGTAGGCGGTAGATATAATTTTCATATTATTTTATCTCTTAATAACTTCTATTACCGTCGAAGAATAGAATATTCTTCTATTTTTATTCTATAACTTTATTACTAAAACGGTTATTATAATAATTATTAAAAATCCGTTTTAGCGTAATAGGGATTCTTTAGTAAATTTTTATTCTATTTTACTCTACTCTAGGCCCTACGTTAATAGATCCCTATATTAAGTTAGGGTAGGGATTATACCTCGATCTCTACTCTACTCTACACTAATCCGAAGCGTAGTAATAATATATATAGAAATAATATAGTGTTTAATATTAATACCGGTAACTTAGAGTAGGGTTATTATAATACGAATTCTAACTTTTAAAAGAAAACGTACTATAAATTTATAATTAATAATAATTACTTTATAGCTAGTATCTTTATAGCTCTTTTCTATTTTAATTTTAAAGTTTAGACCGACCCGAATACCAGTATATTAATATTTCCTAAACGTTTATTCTATTCCCGTATTTTTAGAAGAGTCGTAGTTTAATTTAATAATAGGTTTTTATTTTAGTAATTCGTTATTCGTTTTAACCTAGTAATAGGTTTCCGTATTCTCGTTTATTACTAAAGAGTATTTACTCTTCTAAATAATATTTATAATTAAATATTTAGGGTAAGAGGTTTTTATAGAGTTCCTACCTAAGTTTTAATTTCTAAAATATATATATAATACGTTTTTAAAAGAGAACGACTCCTTATAAATACGGTACTCGATTTATTTAGGCGAATTAATAATAGTTATTTCGTTTTATTTATTATAATAGTCCTTTTACTATTAATCTTAACTTTATTTATTAATATAATTAATATTAGGCGTAGTTTACTCTTTTATTTATTACTTTATAATATTATTTTCCTAAAAATAGTTTTTTTATACCTCGGTTTTATAGTAAATAATTATATATTTAGGGGGTATTTACTTACTATTACCCGAAATAATTAAAATTATAACTACCGGTTATAAACCCGCGGTTTTCTTAGCGCGGTTAAAAGTTAGGACGATTCATATTTCTAGGAGGGAAAGATATATTCTTAATATTATTACTAATAATTTATAGTTAAGTAGGTAACGGTTAAATTTAACGAGGTTACTACTACGTTTAAAGAATACTTAATATATTCTAATAAACCGGATTAATAAATTAATAAAAAATAATTTAAGGTAACTAGTTCTATTATAACCGGAACCGGTTAAGTTATTAATTCTATTAGTTTTATTATAAACTCTTTAGTTTAGGAGGCGGTAAAGGCCTAATCGTTTTATTATTTTATATTATTCCTAGTTAGGCTTCTTTCTTAACGTTAAATAAATTAAGGAATTTATCTAATAAAATACTAAGTTTAAATAGATTAATAAAAGACTTAAAATTAGAATTAATATAATCGTAGATTATAAATATTTATTAATATATACTAGGAATATCGGCGGCCCTAATTAAGTTAAATATCTTATTTATATACTATCTAGGCGTTTCACTAGTATATATTTAAACGAATTTATATTTATTAAAACGAAATTTATATATAGCTTCTAGTATTTTTATTTTAAATTATTTAATAAAACGACCTATCTATTTAGGGCTAGCGAAGGTATATATTAATACTTTAATATTAATATTTAGTTTATTCGAGAATTATTTAAGGGTTACTCTCTTAAGATATAAAAATAGAAGTTTTTATACTTCTTTTTCGTCGTATTATTTAATTATATCGTTAACGCGATCTTTAAAGTCGAAAACGTTTTTATATATAGTATATTTTTTTAAAGTAAATAAATTATCTTTCTTATCGTCTTTAAAGTCGAAGAATTTAATCTCTTCGAGCTTTAATTTATTCTAGGCGTTTATTTTAGAATTAATACTATTTTAATTAATTAAATTATTTACTTTTAATAGGCTTTAAGATCTTATTAGGTCTTTTTTGAATTTAATTACTAACTTAATAATAAAGGCCTAAATCTCTAACGATTCTATAAATTATATTATTTATTCGGAATTTATAGTAGGTTACTCGGGCTCGGGAGGAGTTATAATTTTTTTATCTTTAAATTCGTCCTCTAAAGACTACTCTTTTTATAAATATTAACGTAACTCTTTAATATCCCTTCGGAAAGTACTAATAAACGGTATTACGGATAATTTATTTATAATCTAGGGTAATTATATAATAGGTTATTTAAACTTAATATACTTTAAAAAGTCGTCGTTAAGTTATTTTATTTTCCGGGCCCTCTTTAATAAATATTAAAGGGGTACTTTAATAAGAGGATAAAAAAACTATATAATTATTTAAATAGTTACTCGTTTAATATTAAAAATAACTTTTACCTATTTTAGGATATATTTACTTAATAATAGGAATTTTTATAAATAGAAAGTAAAATTAACTATAGTAGAGTTTAACTAAATTTCTTCTAGAGTAATAACTAAAGTAATAATTAATAATAAATATTAAAAGTAATAATACTAGGCGAATAATAACAGTAGTATTAAAAAACTAGTATTCTAGTATTCTTTATCTATAGCGGAAGTATAAGAGATATAACTAGTAATATATTTACTAGACTAGATATTTACTTAATAAATAATTTATTAAAATAAATAATTATATTAATAAAAGAGAAATAAATAAAGAAACGTTTTAAATATTTAGTTTAGTATTTACTATAAATACTCTAAATAAAAAGGGTATTAAATAGATTATTTTAATAATTTAATATAAAGTTTAGAAGTATTTATTTAAGGTAGTAAGATACGGTATAGAAATATTAAATAAATATAATATAAATAAAACTCGCTATCGATATAGAGTAAATTATTTTGAATATAGTAGTTAATAAGTAGGGAGTATATTAGTCGTTTTTAGAAGTTATTTACTACTTATAACTAGTATAATCGTTTTTACTAATATAGAAAAAATATAGTTCTACGTTAATATCGCCGTTATTATTATTTAATACGGGGTTAGTATAATAATATATAGTATAAAAAATATTAATTATTTTATAGAGGATTTAGCCTTGATATATTAGAATCCTAATATTACCCTAGTCTCGATAGAGTTAGCGATAGGGCTTAGTCCGCCGTTTTAATAAATATTTATAATAATACTCTTACTAAAGTCTACCCTATAATAAAAATATTAAAAAGAACGAAAAAAAAATCTATTTAACTATTTATATTTCTATTAAATAAATATAATTTTAAGAATTTTCTATAAAATTAATATATTTCTATTTTATTATATTAATAATATTTAATATTAATAATTTAATATTGTAAAAAATATAGTAAAACGCGAAAAAAACGTATTTTTATTATCTTTTAAACTATAATTAAAATATATATTTCTCATAGTTATAATCGATAATTTTTATCTCGTAATCGTATTCCGGAATATAGTTAGAATATAGTCGACTATATAGTCGATTATTACTTTTATTATAAATATATAGGTTTCTACGAAGACTTTATTTGAATTGTCCGACTATGGACTATCGGGACTTCGGAAGCCGGGGATTGGCGAATCGGAGTTGACTAAGGTAGATAGAGTCGATTGCACCAAAAGCTACGCTAACCTTTAGGCGTCCATACGATTTGACTGGCCAAGCTGTTACTTCGGTTAGTCTTGACCAGATACACGGTAATGTAAGTATAGGTTAACAGTATAAAAGCAGTACAGTTGAGATTAGTAAAGAATGAACTTTTGCCTCCTAAGTAGCTACTAGCTCATATAGCTAGTCTACACAGAAACTGGAGTACCCTCAAATTACCCCTCAGTGAAGGATGCTAAAGCTTGCACGTGGTTCTGCATGTGGGCCCAAAGCCTGAAGGCCTACTACGTATCAAGCTGTTGCTGTCATCTTGTCCTGACTTCACATGGCGACGAAAGCGTTCTAGCTTTGTATTCGAGGCCGCCTGCTTTTACAATACTTCAAGAAGAGACAAACAGCCTTCATTGCTCTTCGTTTGCTCTGGTTGTTCAAAGTACTAATCATGCTTACAACACAGTTCACGAAGGCCATACCTCCAGTATCCCCGTCTAACCCGGGCAGTGTCTATAAGCAAAATTCTACATCATTCATTGCTTGACTTCGTACGACCTCCTAAACTTTTCGTCTACACCAGTCAGATAGTACGTGCCTCGGACAATTGTCTCGATGTCGCCTTCCGGCCTGTACCCTTTCTTCAAGTGAGCATGTTCGCGGAGATTGCACATCTCATCGTAAACTTCTGGTGCTACGGTCCTCCGCTTGTCCAATCGCTTGTGGAGATTGATCTGAGTCCTCATATCCTCAATACTGCCCGTTAGTCTTAAGGAAAACATAGAGGCCGCGAGGCCTGAGCCGTACGAGAAGACACCGATGCGCCTCCCCAGAATGTCGTCGTCCAAAGAGATGTTGCACAGAAGTGAGACGAGCGAGGAATAGACAGACGCGCAGTACATGTTACCGCATAATGCCGGCACCTCAAGAGATGGTTGAACACGAGTGGCAAAACGATTCTTCGCCAAAGCAAGAAAGGTCTTTTCCACGTTCTTGTCAGTGAGTGAGTGCTCTTGGGGTATATCTTTAAGCTGAGCAGGAACGTCTTTGAAAAGTGGCTTGTCGGAATCGGCAAGATAGTCGTTGTATAGTAGCCTTGCGTAACTCTTGGATACCAGCTTGCAGGTCGGAGCGTGGAATACCATGTACGCGAAGCGGTCTAGCGGCATCTCTTGCTCAGCGTGAACTCCATTCGTGTATGATTTTGATTGCAGTGTCTGCTCGCGTGCATTGTACTTCTTATAACAGCTGTCAACCGCCTCAGTGTAGCATCTGATAGAGAATTGGCCGTCCACTTCCGGGTATTCGCTAGTCAAGTCGGGCTTATAGAAGTCGTATACGTGCGACATGTAGCTGCCTCGGAGACCAGGCTCAATGACAAGCGGAGCGTCCGGTCCTACGAGCATAGCGACACAGCCGGCACCACCTGCAAATAGAAGGGAGAGGTCAGAATGTATGTCCTGAGGAAGGGTTTCACTATTTGCTTTCTTACCCGTTGGTCTTGCCGCACCCTTTTTATATAAGGCGATGTCACCAGCTACTACGATAGCATTGCGTCCATCCCACGCAGAGGATTCCAACCAGTTGACGGCATTGAACAACGCATTTGTGCCACCATAGCATGCGTTAATATTGTCCACACCCTCTATATCCGTGTTTCCGGAGGGAGCAAAGAGTTGCATTAGAACAGACTTTACTGACTTGGACTTATCAAGGATGGTTTCGGTGCCGACTTCTAATCTCCCGATAGACACAGGGTCAATGTCATATTTGTGGAGCAGCGACGAGACCGTTGTGAGCGCGAGAGAATAGATGTCTATGCATGGTATTAGTCTGAGGTATTTCATCCTGATTTCGCCTCGAGAGCCATGCCTTCACGATCATCGCAGAAGCTCATCTTAGTCTGGCCAAGTCCAATGGTGTACTTCCCCGCGCCAACGCCATCATGGATCTCAAGCTCTCCTTGGTCGACACACTGGCGCCATAAAGTCAGTGGGTGTAGGAGGTGGCGGAGGTGGCGGCGACGGCGGCGCAACGACTTCTGGACCTACTTGGCTGGGGAAGTATAGTTCAATGGCCTTGATCCCAATGTTCTGTAGTCGGCCGTTCATTTTGCGTGTCTAGCTTAATCGATCAATCGAGGAGTTACCGAAGGGTTGAATGACCACTGAATAAAATCGAATGCGGCTTGTGTTGGTTGCGATAGAAACTGATGGCGTACCGAAATTACCGGGATAGTCGGAACGCCGCCTAAACTTTCCCGTAGCGTCAGCAGCAAGGACACCGGGACACCTCGCATTCGGGCCTCGCAATAGAATTTTCCAACAATACTCTCAGCGATCTGGCTTGCCCCTAACTGCAAGCTGCCATTTCACGAGCACCTGTAAAGCTTGTGCTTAGATGTGCGCCCGCATCGCTATTCTGGAGGCATACTCATCATTTCTTTTCGTTGAAGACCCTGTTTGCCGATGGTCGCCCTATCAGCTTGGTACAGAATTTTGCGGAACCATTGACGCCGACGCTAAACGGATGGCCCGCGCACTAAAATTTAGGTAGGCCAACCATTAAAGTCGAGTGAATATATATATAATAAGTTATTCGTGTAGTAGGCCCGTATTAATATCTTAATTAAATAGAATTAAAACTAGATTAAGATTTAATTATAATATAATATATAAACCGCCCGTCCCCCGCTCTAGTAAAGATATAATTATTATTATTATTTTTAAAATACTTTTAAAAAAGCCCGAAAATAATAATAATAAAAACCTATTATTAAAGAAACTCTCTCCTAGGAAATAATACTCGTTTATATTATTAAAAGATATTATTATTAATAAAACTATTTTTATAACTCTTTTATTTATTTAATAAATAAAATTATCTTAACCTCGCCTAAAATAAATTTTAAATTATTTAAAAATTTATAATTTAGTTTTAACTTCTTTTAAAATCTTAATATATTTAAAGTTTATTATTAAGAAATTAAGTAATAACTTTACGCGGCGAGTTATTAATAAATAAAATAACTTTTAATTTAATTTAAATTAAATTAATTTATACCTCTATCGCCTTAAAGAACTTTTATAACTCTCTTTTTTATAATTTAAAAAAACTTCGGTAAATTTATAAACTAGATTAAAAATTACGCTAGACGTACTTTTATTTTCATATCGTTATTATTATTTAAATATAATTTATTTTTACGGAGGAAATTATTTAATAAAGATAAAAATAAAGATAAAAATTCCGAGTAAGAAATATTAATAATAATATTAAGAGTAATAACTAAATTTATTATTATTAAAATTATTAAAACTCGTAAAACTACTAAGACTATTATTATTAAAATTATTGAATTAATTATTATTAAAACTACCTCTATTTAAATTATAATTAAAATTATTAATACTTTAATATTTTTAAATAAAAATATACTTATTAAGCCTATTAAAGAGTTTATAATATAAATAGTACTTTATTAAATATATATCCTATTATATTAAATAAAGAAGATAATTATTCTTTTTAATAAAATAAAAAGTTATAATATTAATAGTTTAAATTTATTCCTATTAAAGCGAGTTTTTAAAAAGTATTAAAAGAAGGTTATTAAAACCGTATTATCGATTTAATTAAATATAATAACGACGACGGCCAAGGCTATAGAGTGGACGAGGATTTAAATAATCTATATACTTTTATTAATAATTAAACTACCGAGGGATAAATAAATTAGAGTTATTTATTTCTATAAACTATTTATAGATTTATATATATAAGTTATTTTCTAACTTTATATTATTATAAATATTATTATTATCTTCTTTTTTCTTTTCCTAAATATTTATTTTACTTTTATAATCAATATTTAATTACTAGAAAATATTATTAGAATTTTTATAACTAGTTTATAACCTTATTACTAGATTTAGGAAATAACTAAATCGTCTTTTATCTACGTATATTTAAATAATATTAAAGTACCGTTTTATTTAATTTTTTAAAATTGAGAATAATATCTCGATAAAATTATAATTAGGTAAATAAAGAATGAGGTATTCGAGTAGAATATCGATATTAATATATAGCCTAGCTAGAACTAGATTATAATAAATACTAGTATTATTATAAATTATTACTAAGAGTACGTCGTTATTTTCGAAACGGTCGTAGCGAGGGACGATATTATATTTATATTTCGGATTAATATAGGGTAGGGTAGAGATCGAGGTATAATCTCTACTCTAATTTAATATAGAGATCTATTAATATAGAGCCGGGGGTAGGGTAGAGTAAAGTAAGAATTTATTAAAAGATCTCTACTATATTAAGATAATAACCCTAGAGACGTATTATAGTTACTACTATCTTTATAAATATATATATTTATAGCTACTACTACCTTTATAGATATATATACTTATAACTACTACTATCTTTATAGATATATATATTTATAACTACTATTATCTTTATAGATATATATACTTATAGCTACTACTACCTCTATAGATATATATATTTATAGTTACTACTACTTCTATAGATATATGTATTTATAGTTATTATTATCTTTATAGATACGTGTACTCATAGCTACTACTACCTCTATAGATATATATATTTATAGTTACTATTATTACTACCCCTATAGATTACTACTATTTCTATAAATATATATATTTATAGCTACTACTACCTCTATAAATATATATACTTATAACTACTACTACCTCTATAGATATATACTCATGACTATTACTACCTTTATAGATACGTGTATTTATAACTACTACTACTACTACCTCTATAGATATATATATTTATAACTACTACTACTCTTATAGATATATATACTTATAATTACTACTACCTCTATAAATATATATATTTATAACTACTACTACCCCTATTATAGATTAATAATAAGATATATTATAGATTATACTATAGAGAGACGATTATTATAATAATTATTATAATTAATATTTATTATTATTCTTTACTCTTTATCTTTCAACTAATTTTGAATCGAAATATTCTTAAAAATAAAGTAATAAATTTAAGGGAAAACACTAATATTAAAACGTATTAATAAATATTTAAAAAAGGTTAGTTTTAAATTTTAAATTAAACTATTATTTAAACGTCTCTTTAATTTTAAAATAAACGAATTAAACTACGTTTTTAATATAATTTTCGGTTATATTTAACTTTAGGCTAATAATAGTTTTAATTTTAATATTAATTTGAATAATTATAAATCCGAGTATATCGGTAAATCTCAAAAGTAAATATTAGTATACTCTAAACGCTATCAGCCCTATTTGAAAGTCGTTTACGGGTTTACGCTGAAACTCTATATTAAATACCGAGCCGAGGTTTAGTAGGATTAATAAGTCGGGGGCCCGGGTAGGGTCCTATTAATAAATAATACTTACTATTAGTAGGTTCAGTAACTCGGTAAACTATTAATAATTTAAATAACGGACGAAAGCCCCTATTATATACTTAATAGTATATATATAGTATGCGTCATAGTATACGCTATAATATAAACTATAATATAAGTAAATATATACGTAATTATATACGTAATAGTATAAATAATAGTATGAATAATAGTATACGTAATTATAGTATATATAATTATAGTATACGGAATAGTATACGCAAAGGTATACACTATAATGTGGAATATATATACGCGTTTTCTCTAGATATGCCTGCGTAACGCCCCCGCGAGAACTTTAATTAAAACTTATTATTCCGGGCCCGGTAGGTCGCTAGCGTTAATAGTCGTCGCTAGAGGTCGCTACCGTCGATAGCGACGATTATAGAACTTTATTTATTTCAACCCTATAATAGGGCTGGCTACTATTAATATATTAATAATATATATAAATTATTAAAGTTACTAATCCTACTAAAATTAACCTGGAGTTATTAATAGGATACTACCTAGAACCCCGACTTATTAAACTTATTAAAAGTTACCTACCCGGACTCTTAATTTATTAAACCTATTTATAAGACACTGGTAGCTCTATCCGTAAATTAGGGCTACTAGTAATATCCTATCAATAACTTTTCTTAATAAAAGTTACTAATAGGACACTACTAGCCCTATCCGCGCGGGCGGTAACTTAGGTTTTAATAGGAGTTTTTGAGATTTACTAATATATTTATTCTATAAATACGCGTATCTAAATACGCGTGTCTATAGAGGTAATAGTAGTTATAAATATATATATCTATAGAGATAGTAGTAGTTATAAATACGCGTATCTATAGAGGTAGTAATAGTAGTAGCTATAAATATATATATCTATAAAGGTAGTAGTAGTTATAAGTATATATATCTATAGAGGTAGTAGTAGTCATGAGTATATATATTTATAGAGGTAGTAATAACTATAAATATATATATCTATAGAGGTAGTAGTAATCTATAGAGGTAGTAATAATAGTAGTTATAAATATATATCTTTATAGGGGTAGTAGTAACTATAAATATATATATCTATAGAGGTAGTAATAATAGTAACTATAAATACGCGTATCTATAAAGATAGTAGTAATTATAAATATATATATCTACAGAGGTAGTAGTAGCTATAAATATATATATCTATAAAGGTAGTAGCGTTATTAAAATAATTATTAAAAATCCGTTTTAATATAGTAGAGATTCTTTAAAGATCTCTACTTTACTTTACTCTAATTTAAAATAGAGATCGAACCACGATCTCTTTTCTATACTCTATTTTATTTTACCCTATATTAGTATTCCCTCTAAAAATCCCTACACTAATCCGAAATATAATTATATTTAATAAAATTATTAAATATCGCCGCCGTAATTAAATCTTAATAGATAATCTAGTCGAGGTAATTATTAATAATATATATAGATAAAAGACTTTACCTCCTACTTTTATATAAACTCTAGACGATTAATAATATAATATTATTAAAGGCCTAACTATACTTCCTATTATTTATTAATATTAATTATATCGACGTTATATATAAAAACTCGGAATATACTAGTATATTTATAAATAGTACTTTTATCTAGAAAAATTAACTAATTAACTCGCTAGTTTATTAACTTTACGAATTAAATAATCCTTAAAATCTAATTACGTTTACAAGCGACTTAATATTAGATTTTCTTATTTTAATTTAGGTAGTAAAAATACTATTAAATAATATTTTTATTAATAGTAATATTATACTCGTTTAATAAAAAGTAGATTATTTTATCTAAATAAATTATCGGCCGTTTAAAAAAATAATATAGAAATTTATATTTTAAAAGTTTATTAATTTTCCTAGACTACTCCTCTAGATTTTTTCTTAATATAAAGACGATACTATAAAGCCTCTATATCGTTATTATCCTTTATAATATACGTAGATTTATATTATAGAGGCCGGCGGTAATATTATCGATACTATATTCTAACTAGAATTTATATTAAATAAAGGCGTAGATAAACTCTAAAATAATAACGATTATAATAATAATAAAGGGGGAGCGGTAGTAAAGTAAATCTATAATAAAATAAAATTTTATAAAATTTAAATAACTTTAAATTTAACTATTTAAAATAAATCTATAATATATTTATATTTATATTTTATTTTATTTAACTTTAGTAGTTAGTTTATTTAAATTTTAATACGCGGGCTATTCGTTTAATATCGGTATTAATAATTCCGTAAAATTCTATATAAATCTATTTAGTTCTAGTATATATAAAAATTATATAAAAGTTTAGTAAAAAAGACCTACGTAATACGTACCTAATTTAAATATTTAATATCGTTAATAGTTTTCTTAATAATATATTTATTATAGATTAAAGATAGAGTTAATCGCTATAATTAATATAAGATAAAAATCAAAGGATTTTATAGAGTATTAATAGAATTATAATCGATTATTTAAAAACGTCGCGTAGAAATAAACCCTCTATTTAGTTTTTTTATTTACGAAATTTAGACGTTTATATTTCCTCGTTATAAAACTATAATTAGTATTGATTATTTAAGATTCCGCTAATCTCCGCGCCTTAATATTATTCCGTAATAGTAGAGACTAAAGAGGCGAGGACTAAATAAATAAATAAATTAATTAATATATTAAATTTAAATTTAAATTAATTATTATAAATATCCGATATTTATAACTTGGGAAACCCCGATTTCTACGTATTTTATACCGAAAATACGTAAAATACTAGAAAAGCGTATCTACTCATGTCCCGTATTCTAAACGTATTATATACCGAAAATACAATTATTCTACACCGATTCTACAAATTTTTTTATTTTTTTGGACTTTAACTTTTAATAGTATCTAGACTAGGGCCCCTATATAGCAATATAAATATTTACCTAAATCTATTTCTAGCCCAGATTCCGAATTTTTAATTAGATTTTTATTAGCGTTACCCTATAGGGTTATAAAGTTATTTTCAGGATTAAATTTAGCTCTCCCGCGCAGACCTTAACTCTAACTTTAAAATCTTGGCGCCAAGACTTGCCAAGGCTGCAGAATACGCATTCTGTACCGATTAAGTAGCGATTAAGCAAGTCTATTTTTCCGGATTTACCGATATCGCGTTTCTATTTATTTATATATATTATTATTACTAGTTTTATTTCTTTCTTCTTCTTCTCTCTTTTTATATTATTATAATTATTATCTATATTATTATTATTATAACCTCTTTTAAATTTATTAATATTATTATTATTTTCGTTAATTATAACTCGTTAATAAATCGCGCTTACTAGGATAAAAAACCTCTATTTACTATTCTCTAACTATTTAATAAAATTATCGCGTAGTAATAATATTATTTCCTTTTTATTATCGGGTTATAAAGTAAAGTTAAATATAATTTCTTATATATTAATTATATATTAATAATATATAATATAAATACTCGATTTATAAAAATTATGAAAAATATTATAAATATTTATTTACTTCTTTTAACGCGAAGTAGTTTTATTATAAAAATAAAAATATACGTAATAAATAATAATATACTTCTAGTATATATAAAATAAGATTAAAGATAGTTTAATATTATAATCTATATTCTTTTCAAAGTACTAGAACTCTTTTTATATTATATTTTAATTATTCTTTATAAACTTTGAAATAATAATAATAATATTTATAAAGAGTATAACTATACTCCTATTTTATTTTATTTAATTAGATTTAATACTAGTATTTTAAACGCTATTACTAGCGAAATAAAATAAAATAATAAAATAAATATTATTAGAAATAATTTAATAAATATAAAATATATAATTAATTATTAGGCTCTCTTTAATACTAGCGATATTTATATTATATTAAAGTATATTTATAATACTAGCGCTAGCGAGAAGAAATTAAATTCTAATATTAGAATTTAAAATAATCGCTTTAAATAATTATTATAATAATAATAATAACTTTATTTTAAATAAAAGTAATAAATAAATAATAATACTATTAATATTACTATCTAGTATAAATATAATAAAACTACGTCTTTTATTATTATTTAAATAAATTTGAAAAAAAATCTTACTTTATTTTCTATTTATTATTACTAATTATTCTAAAGTAATTATAAATTCTCGTATATCGCGGTTATTTTACTATTATATATTCTAATTATAATATTAACTATTTAAAATAATATCTCTTTATTATTATAATTTATAATAAAAGTAGTTTTTAAATTCTATATATATAAAGTAGTATATCGGCAAAGCGGGAGACCGCACGAGAAGAGTCGAGGTACTAAATATATATTTTACCGGCTTTAGGCGGAAAAATAACGAAAAGATAA
>JAABUS010001283.1_pt1 | contig 56130 bp, 53 predicted proteins | sample 5560161 | NCBI WGS metagenome assembly JAABUS01 (sample SAMN10711885, study PRJNA513376) | rock metagenome | isolation source: Antarctica rocks | place: Antarctica: Victoria Land, Trio Nunatak nord | collected 2016-01-04 | reverse complement strand
AGCTTGTTTGGGGAGGAAAGCGGACGGAGTGGATGGGAAAGGTGTGGTAGAGGGGGGGCTATGGGACGATGATATGGGGAAGAGATCAGGAGCGGTAGATGAGGGAGAGAAGAGCAAGTTTTTCGGAGGCGATGATATGTGAGCGGACGCTTCTGGCCCCGTAGTCAATATACGGTAGATATGGAATTAGGAATGAGCAAGCTGTTAGAAGGAATCTATTTTGAAAACGGTAATCTTGGGCTCGTTCCTAATAAAATCCAGCAGCAAATCAAATTATATTCAATCACCAAGTCTTGCTCTATACCAAAACAAACACCTTACAAGACAGTCGACGGCTCTCGCCTTTCGCTGTTGCTCAGCTCTCATCGGTGACAATGTGACCGCATCTGATGTGACCTCTGCGTAACGAGCGCCAATACCTCGAGTGGCAGCAATGGCCCTTTTGAAGGCATATTAGTCTCAATTGACCCAATATTCGATTCAATCACCCCTCATCCTCGGCCTAAACAAGGCAAAACGAGCGGCAAAAGCAGATCCGTTGAAGATAGCAAAGCTGGTAGCAGTGAGGTCAGGTTTACAACCGATAGATGGCGCCGGTCTTGGGCTGTCGAAGCAGCAAAACCACGCTCGCGCAGTATACACGAGCTGGCGGCATTGCATTCTGTGGGCTTGTATACATTCAATGGCGCCGGTTTCTAGGACGGAATAGTAGCAAAACCAGGCTTGTTGGAGGTGGAGAAGCTGGGAGTGGCGGATTCGAAGGATGTGTAATGGTTCACTGGCACCGCTTTTGGGGCGAAGGGGGAGAAGTATTCATATTTCTGTGTTATCCAAGCCAAATTTCTAGTCAACCCACCTCTGTGTACACACAGTCCTTCTTCCAATTCATCTATATTCCTCGATTGAACTCGACTCTCCCATCTTTCCCGCCTTTGTCCCAAAATTGCTCTTCTAGACTCTTGGCCTGTACCGCTTGCCTTTGAGGAAAGGCTGCGAGAGCAAGAGGCAGCGCAAATATGGAAGTTGTAAGGATCAGACCTGCATACATGTCAATGGCCAGCTCTTAACTCCCCAGCAAGGTAACGCACCTAAATTGACCGGCAACGTCATCCTCGGTCTCCTCTTCAACCAGTCCCTCTGCTGTAACCGCACTAGGATCAATGGGGGCAGCACCATGATCGGCGTTGAATTCAGCACCCTGCTCAAGGCAGTCTCTCCCACGGCCAAAGTCGCAGCCTTTTTGCTTTTCCCCAGACTCTGTACTTCCATCCCATCCTTTTCCTTCTGCGCCTTCTCTTCCTCGCTCAAGGTAGGAAAAACATTGATCCCTTGCCTTATCTCCTCCCCACGCATGAGAAACACGTTGAGTGCACCTGCTGATGCTACTGCAGCGAATGGTACCAGGCGAGTCAGAACGGTCTTTGCGCCTGGAGAGAGACGTTTCATGCGGGGGACGAGGGCATTAAGGCCCAGAGCGACGGAGCAGGAGGCTGAGACTGCGAGTAGGTAGGATTGGACCATTGTGGAGGTGGAGAGGGGCGTAGATTTGTTGGCGTTGGAGCTGTTGATGGCAACGTTGAGGGACTGATTGGTTATCTGCCAGAGGAGGGTTCCTGTTGTCTGTCCGTAGTTAGTGGTGCGTCGAGACGATTGATGGGGAGAGGTACTTGAAGGTTAGGGGTCAGCATGCCAGCTGTGACGATGAGGTTGGAGATGACGAAGCATGACATGCGAAAGGGAAGGAAGACAGGCTGGCCAGTGTCTAGAAGATGTTAGTATTTGCCAATGGCTGCAAACGTTCGCTACAGAGGAGTACCAGGATGTAGTGTAGAATCGACCACCTTCTTCGCCTGCCATATCTCTGGTGTCATGAACTTGGCCTCCCCCTGCTTGTACGACGAGACGAGTTTCTTTGCATTTTCAAGTCCCGATGAGGAGACGAAGAGGGTCCTGTGCCCGCAATATCAGCTCTCGTGCTGCTCCTCTCGAAGCTATTGCGGTATACCTACCACACCAGCATTTGGTGAGGCGGCCCCGTTCATCTCCTCACCTCGGATCTGCAATCTCAGCAGACTGTCTCACGCGGCCCCAATAGGTATTGAGGTTGTATTGAGATGCGGGGAGGTCCCGGTTCCCTGGAAGGGAAGCGGACATAGTGCTAGGATAGGTGCTAACGCCTGGATCGGTGAGTGTGGAGGGGGCATGCCCTGGTCCAAAATGTAGAGCAAGTAAGTACTCGATAGGATAGAATATACGAGCGAGAATATTTTATTGAATAGCTCGTTGTTTATGGAGAATCTAAGTAGAAAGGACATTGGTTGACTCAATAATGAGCTGTTCTTAAGACGAGAAGTAGCTCTATATCTGGTTCTCTAAAAGTTTGGCCTAAGCAAGAGCCTGATTCACCCACCCTATCGCCCAGCATCCTCGATTGCGATAGATTTGAAGACCCTTTCTCCGCAGGACCAAAAGACCCAACGCACCCGTCCCGCTCCCTTCTACAATCTGAAAAGTCCCCTCGACAACATACGTGCTCGAATCAAACGTGCCCTTGCCCTGCGTAATAAAACTCCCTTCCTTGCCCAAGAAGTCCTTCGCTTTGATCGTTTCCGTGAAAACAAAGGATGCATTGTTGCTTGGAAGGTAGGTCATTAGGTACGAGAAGGTGATCGCTGCGTCAAGCTTCGACGAGGAGGAAAGGGCGAGAGCGATATCGGCAGGAGTCACGCGCGGCAGCGGATTTGCTCTCTAGAAGGGTTTCACCCCCCTGACCGTTCTTTCCGTAGGGCCGAAGCCTAAAAGCCACCTAGAGAGCCCCCTAGAGCTGATCACTTAAGGCGACAGATATGATCCCCCGAACTTCCCAAACTTTTGCCCCGAGGAGGAATTTCTAGAGGTCTCTTTAGGGGCGGGAGGGGCTGCCAATCTTCAGCCCTACGAGAAGAACGGCTGGGGTGAACCCTCCTAGGCGTTACCTCGGATGAGGAAATATTCTTCTCGCGTATTAAGTCACATGGAAAGACGTAAACAAATCGTACCACCATCAGCTGCCCCAGATATATCGTTCGGTGATTTGACATCACGTATGTCTTTGACTATATCGGTATTCTCGTCGCCGCCGCCTCCGCAGCTTCCAGCGTCTAACACGCGTCAGCGATTACAATCTTCCAGACGCCACCAGACGCCGCAAAATTGGACGAATTATTCGAATGCTTGCGGATAGACGTCTAGCACTTCCCAATTTCCAAACTATTCCTGTATCGTCGTCGCCTATGCATTCTCTATCGCAGATGTCGTTACTACCTCCACCTCGACTAGGCTGAGGGCAGAATTTTGTCGCCTTCTCTGCCTAAGGCGCGATAATTGCGTTTGTTTGAAGGGTTGGAGCTTACGATGTCAAGTAGAGTAAATTCTCCGTTTTGAGCAGATTCTATGATCCTCTTCACTCTTAGTACCTTGGAATTACTAGCTACTTACTCTAGCGTATTTGGCCCGCGCAAAACCTAGGATACGACCGAAGTATTCTGCAGAGCGAAGCATAGAAGCCTGCGCCCAACAGCAGAAATGAGCTCTGGAAGCAGAAGTTTTATGTTACGGAAATGCATTGGCAGAAGTGAGACGAAGATCGGAGGCCTGGTCGCAGACTAGTGGGGAGATGTTCTTTGGAAGCTTGAATTGGGTTTGAATCTGCCCATTGGGCCTTTGCCTCGATTTTGTGGCATTGAGCACCGTATCATTTTCCCAAGTCCATTACCTTCTTTGGCGTATATCTAACAACGGCCATCTGGACTTTGTACGGTGAAGAATGTTGTGCGCAACGGGGTCAGATATCCCTTTGCGTGATCGCTTCGAGTAGCGGTCGGAGCTACAAAATTGGCAATTTGTACTTTATTCATCAGTCTTTCGGCTGAAGTTCCTCCTATAAAATTGGTCACACAAAACATGGAGCTTCGTGGATAAATGACCCACTTTCAGCACATAGGCTCTGCTGGTCGGCTTTTTCGCTGAACAGCTTCGATACTCTCAACTCCGAAATTTGATGCTATCAAGCTAGCCCGTAGAAGCCACTTCTGTTTGGCTATTCAATGTACTTGCAACCAACATGCCTGAAGGATCTGAGTATCTAGTCTTGTGCTCTCGATGCCTGGCTGTTGTTTGATACCCTACAAACCCCACGAGCCCTCACTCTTCGCCTTTCGTTGAAGTCCCCGCTCGAAGAGTAATAGTGGCTACCCCGATATTCCGTCTGAACCGAACACGTCAGTCCCCTTGGATTGTAGTTGGCTAGTCTCGCGAAGGTAGAAACCCCGTGTTGCTCTTCAGGCTTGGGGGTCCGTCTAGCTCAGCCAACATGTATCACACTATACTATACCTTTTGAAGACCCCCATAGTCAGAGGTAGTTGGAATACGCTATACCTGCATCTCCTCCACATACCTCGAATAGAGCTATACAAGTTGTTCCCCCCCCGGCCCCCGCCTAACCAACACCCCCTTCGCCAAATCCCTCCAGTCAAGAATCGGTGATGTTGCTGTAAGATTTACACACCGTACGCTCACAAATTCCAGCGCTCGCCCTCAACCATTTTCGCCCAATCATCAAAGCTCCTCAGAATCAGCTCGTAAAAACCCAACTCGTCTCCGTTGGCAAACAAACTCATTTCAGGCGTTCGTTCAGCAGCGAGGGGTCGTCAAACCGACCGACCACAATCTCGACACACTAACGATACCTACAAAAAGCCATCCCAATACTGTCATCGGTGCTTATCACAACATTTTTGCCACCAAATTTGGAAGCAAGACCCATTATCTTCCTATCCCATCGTTTTGCTTGGCAGAGAAAAATGACTTTTGGAGCCCTCAAACACTTAGCTAGTATAACAACAAACACGGGGAGAAAACGGTCAACTTTTGCGACTATCCTTGTACGAGGTCAAAGAATCACGCCCTGGAATTTTAAAGTATTCTGTCAAGTGCGCATTAATTCATAGCATATACAATCCAGGCAAGTGAGGTGTGGTCTGCCAAGAAGAACGGGTGCGAGGGTCGCCGAACCATGGGTGCGACTACGATGTGTGTAAAGCTCTTAGAAAACGAGGTCTCGCTATCCACGACTTAACGAATATGGACAAACTCTGCGTCAATTCACCACTCCAGTCTGTCCGATGAAGCTACGACAGCCTCAACACCACCTTCGTCAAGGTGGTCGATCACCCGCACGTTTTCCCCATTCAGGCTATGCGCAACAGCGGTAACACTGCAAAAAAAGATGTAATCTACCGAAACCATTGCCATTTCCATGTGGTGGTAGACAACAGGATTCGAACAGGCCTTGTGAGCTAGGACGACAATGAATATGCAACACTCCCTCCCCTTCTTGCAAATCTCAGCTCGAGTTGAAGCTCGTCTCGTTTCGCGCAGAAAAGAGTGCAGTCTACAGGCATACAGACCATACACCAACACAAAAAACCTTTTCCAGTCTTCAGGTATACCCGACTTTGGCTCGGTTATGAGTATGAGTCAAGTGCAGTTCTCAGCACGATCCACAATTCAACGAGAGTCTGACTCCTTACCAGCCTTTGAACATTGAATTTGGGTACGATAGCCACTGAGAAATCCGACGACAGCGCTAAGCAGCAGATGTGAACGGAGCACCATGCGGGAGGATATCCGCCAAAGAGCTTCCAGACTTGGAGTTTCACTGTGGACCTCCCTTCCTTGCCCAATTATTTTCTGATCTTCATGTACTAACCGCATCATCAGGCTGCAGTGAGCATGGAAAGGCCTCGAATACATGACGAAGAAATAAAGTATAGATCTTGATAATGAAAGCTGATCTCGAATTCCTCAGGAGGTGACAATTCCTAAAATATACAGGTCCAGAAGACTGTCGCCCTAAGAGAATTCTCATTCAGCTCATCAGCGGGCCAGAAATGCACGAGACCTGGCGTCCAAGCAGCAGCTGTGTGGGCTGAAGATGGGTACGACCGAATTGAGAAAGATCATGGTGGTGCAACAGACCCGAACGTAGCAGCACATATATGCACCGCAGCCTCAACGAACAAGGCCCGTTCCATTCAATTCGAAGTTCATCGAAAGATCTAGCTACCAACGCCATCCTCATCATGCAAATCATTACGCATCTTCGATCATGCACCTATGATGCCACGCCATGCACTGCATCGTAGCATCTTTTTGTTCTCCGCGTAAGCCAAGACAAGACTTACCCTAGCGTACACATTGCCGCAATCACTCCTCCTCATACTGATCGAAGTCTACCTCGTCTCTGGCTCTTTCCCGATTGAGTCTGATTTTTGCAGCTTCGGTGCCATCATCTGTGATACGCTCTGTGAACCAGTCGTGTTTGAGGGCTTGTTTAGCGGTGATGCGAGTTTTAGGGTCGTATTGGAATATGCGGCGGAGAAGGTCAACGAATTGTTTGTTGAATGGGTTGATTAAGGGGATGACGTCCTAGAGATATGTTAGAACAGCGCTCTTGAATGATTAGGAGCGGAGATAGCTTACCTTTAAAGGTTTCATTCCTTTGACGTACTTCCTCGACGCTTTTGAGGAATCCGGGTTCGGGTAGTCGAGTTTAAGACCGCGCGTGAAGAAGCTGCGATTCATTAGCGTGGCCAATATCGGGGGTGAAGCATTACTCACGCAGCAGCCTGATTTCGATTATTGCCACGACCACTTTGCTGCACTTGGCGCACTAGTTTGGGCTCAATCTTCCCTCCGCACACTGCCTCCATCATGGCGAGGTGTTCGAGATTGTCATGTGTTTGGAAGAGTGCATCACCAGTGAAGAACTCGACAAGGATGCATCCAATACTCCAGATGTCGCAAGGATAGCTCCAGCCCAAATTCAATATGATCTCTGGTGCTCGATAATGCCTCGTTGATACCACTGATGAATGGTACTCATCGTCGAATGTGGCAGAGCCGAAATCGATCAACCTGATTTCAGTGTCGAGCAAGACCTTCCGCTGCCGAGCTGATCGCTGTACTTGAGTGGAAGAAGAGGGTATGGTGCGGTTGTAGGTGAATGTCTGGTAAGAATTGCCGACGAGCAAGATGTTCTCCGGCTTCAGATCAGTGTGAATTAGATTTAAATCATGCAAGACTGCGTTAGGAGATCAGTACATGCCGGCTTACAGGGCAAGGAGAACATACAAGCAACGCTAGTGAACAGCTGTCTCGCAAAGCTCTGTATCTGGCTGCTTGGAAAAGGAACAAACATGTTGGCCTTCAGAAAGTCAAAGACGCTCTGTCCAAGCAAGTCTGTGACAATGCATATGTGGTTCCGAAAGTCGAAGCAATCCCGGAGGTGTATGCACTTGTTTCGATTAAGCCGGTCGTTGTGCGAGAGAGTTTGTAGAACCCTTAGTTCGATGCGTGAGGCGTCCCGGTATTTCTGCACTGATCGAATGATTTTAATAGCACACTTGGACCTCGATCTTCTGTCGTAGGCCTCTACGACTTTGCCAAATGTACCTTGACCTAGCAACCTCTGGACTTGGTCTGAGAAACGTCAGCGTCACATTTTGTTGGGGAACTTTGAGTCCTGGCTGGGTGTGGAAAAGCCTTACATCGGTCTCCAATGGGCGTGTCCTCCGTGACGATGTAGTGACCATCATCGTCATCAAGCTTCTCATGACTAGTGTAGTTCTTATGCAACGTCAGCAAACAGCCCCACACAAGGCAAACGGCAGTCTCACATCTTTGATCGATGGCACATGGACGTCCCTCGCCTTGATCGGAGGCTTCGGAGGAGGCACATAAGCACTGTAAGCATCTCCCACAACCTCAATTTCCTTTCTCTTCTTCTCATCCGCAATCTGCAGTCGCGTCACGCGTTTCCTCTTCTGTCCGACCTGGCCATCATCAATGTAGGCTCCTGCACTGCCATGACTCGAGCCCAATGATGTCGGTGCCGTAGTCTGCTGTGAAGTTGTCCGGTCGGTGGAAATAGTGTTGGAATAGCTGTCTCCGTTTGAGTGTGTCCGTGCATGGGAGTATGAGGCCTGCTGACCCCTTGCAGCATCGTATGCAGTCCTCCTCTTCTTGTTCGTTGGCTCGCCTCGTGCCGGTGCCGGTGCTTGCTGTGTCGGAGGAGCAGCTCTCATGTTCTCTTTGCGTGTGGGGGGAGGAGGGGGTGTGTCGTCGTCAATCACAATGATCTCTTTCGGGGGACCATTCTTGTAGAATTCGTGCCAGTCCGGCCGCCTGTCCTTATTCCGAGACCCTTGCAACGCTGAAGTAGATTGTGAGGTAGGCATGGTACTTGACAGAGTTGGTTGTCTTGGATTTGAGCTAGTCTGTGTTCTTGAAATAGAGCCGGGTGTGTTGTTGGGGAAGCTGTAGGACGGTGCTAATCGCGATGATCCGCTTGGGAATGAATTATTGGCAGCGTATGATGCCGGATTGGTACTGTAGGTTGACTGATAACCGAAGTGAGGACTGTGAGGCGGTAGAGTGGCAGTCATGGTTGATGGTATTGACAGTGCAGCTCATTGGCGCATGTGGGCGAATATTGCGGTTGTGGAAGGGGGCGCTTCGGCCTATTGGCTCTCCGCAAAGGAATGCTGACGGCCAAGCTGAGAAGGCGACGAGACGAGGTTTATTCACTTTCTCTGAGCATAATGATGAAAGGATGTCCCCAAAGACTTGATTGCCCTGTTCCTTGAAGTTGATGTGGCCTTTTTGGTGAGATGGACGAGTGTTTCGGTCGCGCGTTGGAAGTAGAGGCGGAGTATTGGTAAGGCGCCTGCTCATTCACTTCTTGAAGGTTGCAATGGGATAGATCCGGTGATCAATAGGTGTCAAGACATAATGGCCGGCAGTTTTGCCCTTGAGATCTGAGGAAGAAATGCAGGTGAAGGAGACAGCACTCGTTCATGGACTTGAACAGTGGAACACAGCAGTCGTTGCAAGGATTGGAGTCAAAACGCAGTAGTCCCAGTTGGGTTGGCGTAGGCTCGGCGTAGGCTGGGGAAGGGGGAAAATGACGTTAGTGGTACCCGACAGAAGCGATCCCGGCTGCCTCGACAACTTCAATCATTCACAACGCCCAACGCCCAGAGACAGTCAGGGGAGAATACAACGATTATCCAGTTCTCTGAATGAATCTTCAATTAGTAGTCTGTGAACACAGATGTTACGTAAGCAGTCACTGTTCAGATTGACATGCGAAGAGTGGCAATGATGACGGCGATGAATACGAATGGAAAGTTCGAGTAATCACATGAGTGCCTTACATGTACATCTCAGGTACAGTGTGATATCCAGTCGGAGAAAAGCGCAAAGGACATCGCAAAACGACCAGATCGGGGCATCTTAGTCCATTACCTGTCTGGCTTGAAGGACACTCTCTGCTAGGCTCTTGTCTACGTATGCAGGGACTTCCGCCCTTGAGTTCGAAGTAGAAACCGGCTTGCAGCTTTTAGAATCGATCGCATCGAAAATATCATGCAGGAGTACTCTTCTATCATTTCTCTCTTGAGAGGTGTGGCCTCCGCTTCTCTCGCTACCCCGTACATTGTCCTATTCTGAATGCCGTGATAACGCCAAATATCGTACAAACATCTGTCTTCCGCCTTCCAACGTCTCATTAATTCCTGGCCCTTCCCCAGAGCGGAGCCACAGTCTCAATTGCCCTCTCCACCACAGCTCTCACCCTCTCTCTCAAGATTGCACTCGTACACTCCACCTCTAGCGTCTCCAACCAAACCTTCGCCACGTTCTTGTCCACTTTGATCTCCACGCCAGGCACAGGTATGCCAATGCTATGCAATCGTTCTATCTCTGCTGCTTCGACATCTGCTGGGTCCTCTTCTGGCTCGTAGTCTTCTTCGTCATCATCAGGCTCGTTTTTTATTCCGTCAGTGTCCATGGTAGGCTTTACTGGCTTCTGGGGAAGTTTAGGGTGCTCGATGGGGGTTACTAGGGGGCCAAATTGCGCTTCGAGGAACATGCAGATTCGGGAGAAGCGTTCTTCAGGTGTGACGTTTGCATGAGGATTTCGTTGGCCGTGGTGGTGATTGTGCCGATGTTGTTTCGATGATTCTGTCACGGTATTAGCAGTTGCAATAGCGAGCTCAAATAGAGTCCTTACGCTTGACTGCTGCCGGACTACTCTCCACAGTCATAAGCACAGCGAGCACAGCATCCGCAATACCATCGTTCAGCATATTGCCTTCCCATTCAACGTGCACTTCGCCGCTGCTATGGTAGCGTACGATGACACAGCCCATGATAAGATAGGCTACTGGCTGAAGAGTACGCTCAATCTCTTCGTCCGCCATCTCCTCATTGTGATTGACTCCGTTACCGTTCACGTGGGAAGCCCCATTTGACGTGAGCTTCTTCTTCGCACTGATTTCTTCGATACTTCCAAAAGTCCCTTCAAGCGCCCACTTGATCAAGTCAATCCCAGCAGCACTGAGCGTAAGTCTCTGTTTGCACATGATCGTTGTAGTTGTCAGCCCAGCATACTCCCTCAGATCTTCTGGGGCCATCAACGACATCTTGAAATCATTCTGTACTAGAACACCGTTCAAAACCCGCTCGTCGTCGTCTTCAGACCTAGGTGGTGGTACCCGAGCAAGCGTGCCAACGACTTTGGCCGTCTTGTCAACTTTGAACGGGATGCGGAGTTCCTCGGTATTGGCGGGGCTGAAAATTTTGGTTTTAGTCGCTTTGTCGGTGTTGAGAGACAAAAGCTTTGACTTGAGTCGCATCATGTTATGCTTCTCGCCGTGGACAAGGATCTAGCCGAGGTCAGCACATGCGACAAAGAAAATACCGTTTCATACATACTACAACTGGCGCTGCGACCTCTTCAATGAAGCCTTGATTCTCCTGGCCGTCAACGTGAGCTGCGAAGCTGTATTCTTGTACACTGCATCTTCTAGGAATCATGGGCTTCTCTGCCTCTCCGTTGGCACCTGGACCTCTTCTACCTATTCCCGCTGTACTGCGACTACCCATGATAGCTGGAATAGTATCTGGCTCATTCATGATCTGCTTCGCCATGGTACCCTCCACACTGTAACCAGTGATGACCACTCCATTTCTATCGTTAGGAGCCCATCGTTCCAGCAGCTCCCTGCTCACACCACTCTGCAGCATACCAGGACTTGCCAGCACAACGCATCCTCCCACATCGTCAAATCGCTCGAGATTCTTCAGACTGCGGATAAAGCGAAAGTCCCATGGTCCTCCCTTGTCAGTATTACCAGCTTGCTCAGCTTCTGCCATGCGCTCACGGAAAACACGCTTGATGTTGTCATTCATTGCTGATACGTAGGTCTGGTAGACAATCATGCACTTTCTAGCAAGATTCGAGGCGTAATAGATGGGAAACTTCTGAAAGTCTTGGTGTCTTGCCCAATAGTCGTCCAAAATCAGTAGTAGCTCTTGGGCCCGTCCTAGAGCGAAGACCGGCATCAGAACCCTACCCCCTCTGTTCAAAATGCCTGTTACGCTCTTCATGAGAGCCGTTTCTCGCTCAGCACGTGGTACATGCGAAGCAATTCCGTAAGTGCTTTCGGTAATTAGGACGTCGATTTTGATGCCTTTTGGCACTTCTGCTGAGATTAGATGGCGATCATCTTCTCGCGAGTAATCTCCAGTAAACATGATCTTCAGACCAGCTATCTCAATCAAGAACATGGCGGCTCCGAGAACATGCCCGGCTGGGTATGGGGTGAAACGAATGGATGAGACGGTGTGAGTGGTATGGTAGTCGATGGCTTCGATTTGAGAGAAGGTCGACAGATGCTCGGCTTCAGTGTATAGGGTCGTTCTCTGGTCTGAGGAGGATGAGAGGTTCCTTTGTTAAGGTCAGCGACGATTCTATCAATGAGAAGGTAGGTACATACTGTACCCGTACACTGTCCTGTATTAGCCATTTGTAGATGGCTTTGGTAGGATGGGTCATGAAGACTCGACCTCGGAAATTGGTCTTCGCAAGAACATAGGGGAGCGCTGAGGCATGATCCAAATGAAAACTGTAATGGTGTCATCAGCATCAATACTCGAGGCCTTACGGGGAGCATAGGAGGTCCTCAGAATGAAATACAACGAAAATGGTAGAGCGAGATGGCTGGTTGGGCACAACGCCGGGGCAGAGAGGGCACATCAGAGCACAAGAGCGGTGAAAGTTATTTCATTGATGAGTTGTGTACAAAGCTGCCCACGACAGGCTTGAAGTAGGAGATTGCGATGCGCAACCAAGCCAATCATTGTCCTCGTCTTCGAGCTACTCAAATCATGACTTTCGCGATATATCCTTGCCAGCTGGCCCATAGATTTGTCCTTTCGCAAGCCCAACCATTCCTATATGTTCAAAGAAGACAAGATAACAAAATCGGGCACTCACTGGCTGATGAGCAAGACGTCCACGGTACTCAGATCAAACTCGTCGAAGTATGGCAAGGCCGCGAGACCATCATAAGCAGGGTGTTGGCCGGCATCTAGCTGTAACATACCGTTAGCAAATTCGCTTGAATCTCAAGACAGCCGCTGAGTAGACCAACCATGATAGTCTTTCCCTTGTACTGTATGATGTGGCATGATCTTCCTACTTCATTCCCACCTCCTAGACATAGGAACATGAGCTCGTCTGCTGGATCCACTGGTTCTTCCACCTGAGTCACCATCGCTGAGAGCTTCCTCTTCGATGCCATGGTGTCAACGCCAACACGTCTTTGTTCTTTCAGTATAAGCTGTCACCTCCGAGACCGGTTTCACAGCTCAGTGAAGCAGATATGGGGCATCCTATCACTTTGACTTCATCGGAGCCAGCTGAAACGTAGTAGCTAAGCTGCGATGAGTCTGGGGAAATGATAATGGTAAAATTCCAGTGAGGGAAGTGTTACTAAGATAGGCTGGCTTGGCATGCGCTAGTGACACTTATTTTCCAGAGCCGCATTCTTTAAGACTTCCGGTCTTAACACTAGATACACCAACTACACTCCCAAGACTGGCAACTCAACAAGACAAGATAATCACTCGAGGACCTCTTTGGATAGAGAAGAGGCTACACATAGATGGAATAGACTGAAAAAGAGCTGGTCTAAGGCGCAGAGCGGCGCTCGCGCAGGTGGCCCAGCCCCTCCAGGCCCACTGAGCACAGTAGAGCGAGAGTGGAAGGACCTACTCAGTCATCTTCAGATATGGCAGGACAGTATCCTCCGCCTCAGCGGACTTTCTCTCCCTTGGCTCGGACAGACTCGCCTCACCATGCTCCCCCTGGCCCTTACCAACCTGGAAATAAACGGCAGCAGTTGTCACCAAATCCTGGGTCCCCTTACAACTCACCGAGCATTAACAATATAGCACTGCCAAACCAGGTGTTTAGTAGTCCATATTATGGGGCTCAAGCGAACGGCGCTTCGCCAAATCACGGCTATAATCACTACCACCAGCAGCAGCAGCAGCAGCATCCGCACCCTCCACCTCGGGCGAGCTCCCCGCTCAACCAGAGCACAATGTATCAAAATCACAGCCCGCAACCTTACAGCCCGAACAATCCTTACAATCCCTACACCAACAACACTGCACCTACCACCAACCCCGCGATCAATAACTCATATAATACTTTGAATCACCCTCCGCCTTCACATCCCAACTCAGGGCCTATGGGGAACATGGGTCCGCCTTTGCGCCCCCCCGCCGTTGACAAGCCCGTGGACGTCAACGACCTGTCAGACGTGATAGCCGGATCTGGTATCGATCTTAGAGAAGAGGAGGCGATTCTGATGAACTACAGTCGTCCAAGCCGTCAGACGCAAGACAGCACGTACAGCTCATTTGACTCAAGGATCAATTTTTACACGCAAAATGTCCCTGGCGGTCGCGACACTTTCTACGGCGCTGGCACGTTCAATCAGCCTCCAGGGCCAGCCAAATCTGCGGATGAAATGCTAGCGGAAGCTCTTCAGAAGGCAACGCGTCGCAAAGCGGAAATCAAATCGTATCATCTCAACGACCCCTTCGTCTTTGCTGCCAACTTGAAACGGCGCTTACACAAACAAGCCTCAAATATGCAAGTGAAAATGGCAAACGCGGGACTCTTTGTCGCTCAACCAGGCGCAGCACCTGGGCAGCTTATTCTACAGGGCCCAGATAAGAATGAGGTTCTGAAGTCGGTTACTTCCGAGGATCTACTAGCCAATGAGAGCGAGTATGTTGAATTGCTGTCTCTACTTTCTTTAGCAGCTGAAGAGCGCATCCGCGGCCTTGTGGAAGAAGCGGCAGTCCTAGCAAAGGGCAGGAGAGTCGGGTCACATGGTGTCGTACCAGTCGATATGGCTGACCTTGCGGTCGGCAATGGAGCTTCTGAGACCGCGAACGGCTTGCCAACACCAGGCAATAGCGCGGTCTCTCCAACAGGCAGCTCATTAAAGCGTATGTTTACGATGCTAATCAAATCTACCCTATACTTACATCCCTGCAGGCTCTTATGCCGATATGAACACGCCTCTTACTCCAGTCTCTGCGAGATCCAGCTCTCCCGTACCCCGCAACCCCATCACTCAAACACTCAACAATATAGCACAAAAAGAGCGACAACAGGAGATCGACCGCCTTGCCAAGCGTCAACGTCGTGCTGAAGCTAATCGTTCTGACACCGCGGGACTTGGCACTTCAGGTGCTAATGGATTGATGGCTCCAGACATCGATACCAAGAAGAGCTCTAAGGCGAAGGATCAGAAGGATGCGGCTGCTAGGAAGGTTACCGAAGCTCAGCAACACGCAGCTACAACGAAGACCATGAATATGGCTTTAGGCCTGGGTGGAGTGATGGGCAAGAAGTTGGCGTGGATGAAAGGTGCAGCTGATACGGCGCCTAGTAATCCATACTTACCGAAGACCAACACGAATGCCTCGAGCTCGAAGGCTGGAGGTTCTAGTGCGAATGGCGTTGGCAGCAACTTACCTAAGACAAGGATGCTTGGAGATTTCAGAGAAGATAAGGTCACGGGAGCTGGTATTCAGCTGAGGGATATGATCTCTGTGCTCGAGCATGATGGCAAGGAGAGGAAAGCGTTGCAGCGCGCTTATCACATGCAAGGAAGGGTGAAGAATTGAGATCTGCTTGGAATTTACATATGCATCGGATGTGTCTTTAGCGAGGCGCTGGTGGAGTTTATGAGGTACTACACGCATATGGCATCAAGAAGGGGGACATTGACCATTGTGGGCTATAGGGAGGCGGCATCTTTGAATCTGTTTTTCAATATGTATCCCCAGAATCAAAACGTTCTTGAATAGAATTGCACAGAGAGCCCTAAAAAGGTCCAGCGAAGTTGAACATTGATACCTACGTAGACTAATTCTCATCATCTACTCTTTGATGAAGTCAGCTTCCTTACTTGTGGTTCTTAAAACCTCGACGTAGTATGAGATAAACATTGATCAAAAATTCGCCAAGCCCAGCCTTGCTCAACTCTTCTCCAACTCCACCACAGAACATTTCCCCACTCACAACCTCATGAATGGCCCACCACGCACGAATAGAAGAGCTCTCCGACTCCTCAACCTCAGACTCCGACCCACCGGAAGAGGACATCGACGATATCGCACCAGCCCTAATCCGCCCCTCCAACATCCCCCCACCAAACTCACGGCAGCCCCCACAACAACCTCCCACCCAGTCCCCCCCTATCACAACCAACACGCAACCCCAAGAATACAAACACTACCAATGCATCTACCCCCTCTACTTCGACTCTCACAGAACTCGAGCGGAGGGAAGGAGGGTAGGGAAAGAATTAGCAGTCGAAAATCCATTAGCGAGAGAAATTGTAGATGCAGTGCAACTGCTAGGCTTGAAGACGGTGTTTGAGCCGGGGAAAATGCATCCGAAAGATTGGGCGAATCCGGGGAGGGTGAGGGTTCTGGTTAAGGAGGGAGGAAAGGCAAGGAGCGGGAAGGTGAAGAATAGTGTGCCGGCCTATTCTAGAGTGAGCGCACGGCTGACTGACGTTATATGTGATTTAGAACACCATCTTTACACTCTCATTTCCGCTCACCTGAAAGCGCACCCCACGACCGCCGAATCACCCCTACGGTTACGCATACAAGGCATGCCTCCACCCAACGGTCCAGTACCCCCGCCAGCGGTACCGCGAGGATGGAAGATGGGAAGTATCCTGCCTTTACATAGTCCTGCGCTAAGTGGAGGGGGAGTGTCGGAGAATATTCTCAAGGATGTCATGCAAGAAATGCAAGGTTCTGGGCAAGCTGGTGGGATGGGCGGGATGGCTCAGATGTTACAAGGAATGGGTGGAGGTGGTGGTGGTGGAGGAGCTATTGACGGGCCGGCTGCTGGGGGGAAGAGGAGGAGGGAGAAGGAGGGGAAGAGGAAGTGAGAGTGTTGGAGGGACAGATACTGGCAATATGTGTGCATAGCGTGGCGCTGGAGGCTTTATGTATAGCAATGGTCCTAAAAGTGTGCAACGCTGTTTGAGGATGTGATATGGCCTGCTCTTCTGTTGAAGAGCTAGCCGGAGGGCAACCTGTAGGAAAGGGTATCATATGATGATGAATGACGCCGAGGGGACTATGCTCGCTCAATCGCAATGAAAACTTTAACGTAGCCTGGCTTTCCTTCTTCTTGAAGCAAGCCTCAATGGCATGGCTTCGTCCAACTCCTCATCCTCCTTCTTAAAATCCTTCCCAATCTTCCTAGGCCAATTCCTGCAGATATCGATATTCGCTCTCGGGAAAAGCATCTCCAGCAACATGAAGATTAAGTAGTCGATGACCACGCAAAGGCAGAAAAGCTTGCCCGCCCAGAGGCCGCATCCATAATATCTCTTCAGACGATCGATCAGTGCAAAACTCTGCACTCCAGCTCTTCCTCTCGTAGCAGACCAACTACCACCTGAGACGTCGCCATAGAACTCCTCTTCGCTGATGTCGCCGGTAATGCCGTCGTAAACTCTTTCTGTGCGCTCGGCGACGTTGGTCCAGGAGTACATTTTCTTGACTTGCTCGTGAAAGCCTTCAGTCCGGATGCTGTTGGCTCGGAGGCGGGAAATGGCTGTGCCAGTAGCGGAGACCAGATCATCTTCTTCTGGCTTCGCGAAGACGGTCATATGTGGTGGTAGGACTTCTGGAATTCCGCCAACACGTGTGCAGACGACATACAAGCCACAACTGGCGGCTTCGACAATGACAGTGCCGAAGGCTTCCGTGAGACTGGGATGCAAGTAGATGTGGCCCCGTACCATGACATCCCGCACTTCCTCGTGGCGGACAGGGCCAAGCAATTCGACACGATCCTGCAATACTCTTCGCTCAAGCATCTGCTCCAGGTCAATTGCTTTTGGACCGGAACCAGCGATGATGAAGCGGACATGTGGGTCTGCAGCAAGTATACGTGGGATAGCTGCTATGAGAAGATCGGTGCCTTTGTTGTAAAACAGACGGGAAATGACAACAATGGTGATGGTGTCATGAGGGCCTAGGTGATGCGGCGGTGGTGGAGGCGGCCGAGCATCAAAAGAGTTGGTTGATTGGGTCGGTCTGGGCTTTTTGTGGAGAGCAAGCGGTTCAAAGTTCTCTGCTACGACGGCGTTGGGGATTACGGAGACCATTAGGGGATCCAGTGATGCGCGAAGGACTGTATTTTCTTTGCTGAATTTAGCATTAGCCGGTTTTTAGGTCTGCTCAAGATCCAACATACCATGTGTGACTGACCCCAATAATATGATCCACATCACTCAGAGTAAATTTCAACAATTTATTCGTCAAGATACTTCCTGCATCCGCAAACCCAAAGAGAGAATGATCTGTAAAGACCGTCCTAAGTCCCATCGTCCTAGCATGTAGAATGGCCTCATGACACATGCTACTCAGACTTGCATGACCGTGCACGATCTCGATCTGCTCTCTAAGGATAATGTTTCTGAAAATAGGGAAAAACGAAAAGACAGTCGGGAAGGTAGATTCTCGGTATATAACCAGGAATGGGACATGATAGACCTTGAGACCATTGGTAAGATACCTCACGCCTGTTCTGCCTTCGTAGGCGTGTGTAATTATTACAATCTTATGGCCGCGATCGATGAGCTTGGTCGAGAGTTGGTAGATGTGACTTTCAACGCCGCCGGGTTGGGGGAAAAAGAAGTCGCTGACCATGGCGATGTTGTAAGGCATCTTGACGAGACTCTTTGATAGCCGGTTCTGTACGAAGAGAGTTCAAATGCATGGTGACTTGCTAGCGATACATATCTTGATGGTAGAAAAGGAGCCATGCCGGGGCACATTGCGGAGGTGTATATTGACGCGTTTGCCGGGTTCAATGCCGGCGATCGAGGCCATTGGACGGCGGCTCTTAACGCGTCATCGCTTAGCGCGGCTTCCGAATTGAGAATCTAGAAAGTAAATTTCTCGAAATAAAGTATGTACAGAGTTCGTCATTCGTAAAGCCATGGCGTCTCAATTCTACAAACGCTACATACCGCCTCCAACAATAGTCCCCAAAGATGCCGGAGAGCAGCGTCCTTTCAAGAAGCGGAAAAGGACCAAAACAGCTTCCTCGACTTCGGGGAAGCTACCTCACAGCCGACAAAATCATAAGCAAGATACCGTCCCCAAGGCCATCGCGGGAGGGGAAGTAGACGATGAAGTGCTTCCGGTGAGGAATCAGCACCCCACCGTATTTGCCAAATACGAAAGTGCGTTAGGGCAGTCCGAAGATAAAATTGGGGCATCTCCCCCTCAGGATGAGCCAATGACAGAGCAGGAAAACGAACAGAAACCGGAATTGCATGGGCTGGAACCTCTGCCTCAGCCTGCTCAAGCCGCGCAACCACCCAAAGTATCTGCATTCTCAGCTCTGCCTGATTGGCTGCAATCTCCCATGTCTGTCTCTGCTACCGATACTGTACCATTTGCTATTCTGCAAATCGATAAAGGAATTATTTCTGCATTGCAAAATGAAGGGTATGCTTCTACTTTTGCTATCCAGTCCGCACTCTTGCCTATGCTTCTTCCCGGACCCCAGCATCATATTGGAGACATATGCGTATCAGCAGCGACTGGCTCCGGAAAGACACTCGCGTACGTTTTACCGATGGTACAAAGCCTTCGCGACAAGCCTGTAAGGAGAATGAGAGGCCTCATCGTCGTTCCAACTAGAGAGCTAGTCAATCAAGTAACGGAAACGTTGAAAACGTGCAGTACTGGTAACGGACTTGTGATTGGAACAGCCGTCGGTAGCAGGTCGCTAAAAGAAGAACAAGCGATGCTTGTCCACAAGGGCCAAAAATACCACCCTAGAGGCTACAAAGCTGTGCAAGAAAAGGAGATTGACGAAGACGAGGAGCTGATGGACTGGGATTTCGACAAGCGATTCGGTCCAAAGGATGACTTTGAATTGTACTACAATCACGTTGTCGAATACAGATCGAATGTCGACATACTAATCTGCACACCTGGCCGTCTCGTAGAGCATGTACAGTCAACGACCGGCTTTACCTTGGAGCATGTTCAATGGCTAGTGATTGACGAAGCTGACCGACTACTCGACGAGAGCTTCCAACAATGGATCGATGTTGTGCTTCCAGGACTTGATTACATGCCTCCGATGGATCCGATACAAGAACGGCTGTCAGACACGTTCCATTTGCTACGTCGGAGAGAGGTCCAGAAGGTCATTCTGAGCGCTACCATGACCAGAGACGTCAGCAAATTGACGCCTTTGAAGCTTAGACGCCCGAGACTTGTTATTCTTGAGGGGCAACAACCCCAAGATAATGGAGAGCTCGGGGATGTTACCATGGTTGAAGCAGGAGAACGATTTGAACTTCCTACAACCTTGCACGAAGTTGGGGTAAAGGTCTCGGATATTAATGAAAAACCCCTGTATCTCATCAAGCTGCTACTGGATATGGAATGGCATGTTTCTCTTGGCAAACCAAAGTTCAATGGCAGCAAATCAGACGAAGCTTCAGAAAGCGAAAATTCAAGCTCCGAAGACTTTGCCACTTCTACAGACTCTGAGCAAGATCGGCCATTTTCTGCAGGGCCCAAATCCAAAACCGCAGCCCGGAATGGGCCTGTTACCGAAAATCATGTCCACGGTACACTCATCTTCACTAAAACAAACGAACATGCGACACGTTTGGCTCGTCTACTTTCGCTCATTCGGCCGGTATGGAGCCAAAAGATTGCCACATTGACAAAGTCTAGCGCCAGTTCAAGTGGAAAGAAGACACTCATCCAATTCCGCAAAAACCAAATTTCCATATTGATAGCCTCCGATCGGGCATCGCGCGGGCTTGATATCCCGGATCTAGCTCACGTGATCAACTACGATATGCCTTCCAGTGTCAATTCTTACATACATCGCGTTGGACGCACAGCCAGAGCTAGGAAGGAGGGCAAAGCTACTACCCTCATTGCAGATAACGAGGCGAGGTGGTTCTGGAATGAGATTGCTCGGAATCCCCTAATTGGGAGATGCAGTGGGAGGAAGGTCATCAGGAACAACTTCAAGTTTGATTTCTCGGAGGAAGACAGGGTTAGCTACCAGAGAGCGCTTACAGCGTTGGGGCAAGAGGCCCAAGGTGGGCAGAAGGGCAAGGGGGCAAACCCAAAGTAGAGTCAAACATTCGATTTTTGGGAAAAAGAGATACCCATGGTACTGTCATGATACCGTTAAATTCATAAAATTTATGAGTTCTACCACTCATCCCATCAACTGCATTAAATCCTCCGGCGGCCACCTCGTCTGCGCAAAGCTCAAACAGCGCTTAATACTCTGCAACCACTTCCTGGTCCCCTCATCACTCATGATATGCGCCGCGCCCTTATCACTCTCGTTCAACTTCTCTCTCGCACTCCTCTCATGAATACCCACCATAGTAACTCCAATCGGCCACGCCGCCTTCCCAATACTCAATCGCAAATATCCATCATTAGCATCTACGTAACGCCTTTCTTGTGCTGCAGCTACAATTTCGACGACAGGCTCAAGGATCCCGTCATCGAGGTCGCCGGACTCGAGTTTGCGGAAGAGGGGGACTAGGTTCGAGCGGGACTGGGCGTAGGCGTTGTATGCCATTTTGCCTTGATGCGACTCTTTCACACTCGTTGGTCTTTGCGCAAGTGCATGTGCCCATTCTATCAGGATCATAGTGAAGTAGGACGCCAACTGGCGGAACAGGAATGAGCGGCCTTGGGCGTCTTTGGGGACGGATTGGGCGACCTTCATCTCTGCTTCTGGGACTAGGACGAGTGTGGTGGGTATAGGGCCGGTTGTTTGCATGGGTACAAGGGGTTTGGTTGCTATAAGAGCTCTATAGCGGCGGAGGCGTTGAGTGTGGGTTTCGCCGAAGAGGATGGTGGGCTCGGAGAGGGCGCGAAGGTGGGAGTGGAGGGTGTCCTGCTCAATCTCCTCCTCCTCCGGTATTGGCGTACCCTCTGTCGCTTCGTTCTTATCTGATAGTTCGGGCAGACCCAGTCTTTTCCTTCTTGCCCGCTCTTTTTTGGCTTCCTCCTCTTCTCTCCTCACTCTCGACTCCTCAGCTAGTCTTCGCCGCTTCTCATCGCGCTCGGCATTTCGGACAGCTTCTTCTTCGTCGAGCTTGCGTTTCTTACTGAGCTTCGCTTCTCTTTCGCGCTGAATGGCTGCTTGTTCGTCGAGATAAGCTTGCTGACGCTGAGCTTCGATTTCGGCTTTCTTGAGGTACTTCTTTGTCGATTCGATAGGCGTAGATGGTGTAGAGGCTTTCTCTTTGGAGATCTCAGCGGAAATGAGCGAGGCGAAGTCCATAATCGCGGTACGCTTTGTATGTGAGTGTGATATTTGAGAAGAAACAGACATTATAAGCCGCATGTGAGAACTTACAATTCGGACAGGACCGCTATCCCTATGTAGAACTAAGCCTTCAACTTTGAGCCTCACTAAACTGACAAGCAGAACATTTACGACAATACATCTGCGTAGAGACTTCTACTCTCGTGCTCAATCTACATGTCTGCCATTGAGACATTTTTCATATATCACGTAGCTGTCGAATCATCTTGATTGTTCGTGAGGCTGGTGTTCTGAATTCAGCGAAGCGCTGCCCCACCAAGGATGGTTTTCCAAGTAAGATCTTAGATGCGCGACAAGGCTTCGAGCCAATCGAATGGAAGATCTCTTGGCACCTACGCCCAGTTAGTGCGGAGCAGAGCCACCAGGAGCTCCCACAAGGCAATGCCGAATCAGCCGCCGAGCTACCGGTGTTACAGCACCCCATCTTTGGTAAGAGTGCATCTAGGTTATCTGATCCCTATTTAAAACCCTAGATGCTAGGCTGGTACAGGATCAGGACAACTGGGGTTGCCTCCCTGCTAAATTTCTACCTGGTGCACGATGCTGTCAAACAATTTCAAGGCATCTAAGCGAGATGCAAAACAATTTGAGTGGCTCCGAAGTACCAACAGTCTAGCACAGAAGCAGTCTGAGTTGTCCAGACTCTGTACGGAGTAGCTCGGACGAAACCGACAGGAAACTGGGCTACCGAGCAAGTCCGATTCAAAAACCAAGCTAACAGCGATGCTGCCTTCATGCATGCCACAATACATTTTCCTCTGGTTCCCCTCACTGCTCTCCACTTCCACGGAATCTCTATTACCTGAATCCATGTGGTATCAGACACAGCCATGACTACGCCAATCCCACAGCCACCAGGTATTCCCTTGTTGGGAAACATTTTCGACGTAGATCCAAGCAATACATGGACGTCGTTGCACAAGCTGTGGGAAATGTATGGTTAGTGAACGCTTGTTCAATTTCCATTCTCTATCAACTGATATCGTTATGCCAGGCGAGATCTTCAAAATTACTGTCTTAGGCCAACAGATTGTATTCGTGGGGAGTGCTGCTCTCTGTGAAGAGCTTTGCGACGAGAAGCGATTTCGCAAATTCGTTGGTAGCCCTATAGTAGAGATCCGTCATGCGGTGCATGATTCTCTTTTCACCGCATTCAACAACGAGCCGAGCTGGGGCGTTCATCATCGAATTCTCGCTCCCTTGCTCACTCCAGCAGCTGTTGCAGAGTGTTTCATCGAAGTGCGTGATTGTGCGTTCGAATTAGATGCCAAGTGGCGGAGCTTGAACGGCGACTCTCCTATTTCAGCAATCGGTGAATTGAATCGGCTAGACTTGGAAACAACCACCCTCTGCTTCTATGGCAAGAAGCTCAACGGTTTAACTGGACACCAATGATCAAGGCGATGGACGGAGCCACGTCAGAGGCAATTAAAAGACCGACTCGGCCCAGCTTTGTGAACTGGCTGTTTTACCAGTTCAAATTCGACAGAACCAGCAAAGCCATGCGCCAATACGCCGCAGAGTGTCTCGAATATCGCAGGACTAATCCAATCGACCGAAAAGACATGCTGTATGCCATGATGAATGCCAAAGACCCAGAAACTGGTAAAGCCCTTGACGAACGGCAGATCATCGACGAGATTGTGACCATGCCCATTGGATCCAGCACGGCGCCCTGCGTTATCGCAAGTGCAGTTTACTATCTGCTCAAGAACCCTGAGTGTATAGAAAAAGCCCGTGAAGAGATCAATCTAGTCATCGGTGATGGCGAGTTCACACACAATCATCTAGAAAAGCTGTCTTATTGCGCCGGAATCGTACGCGAGACCCTGCGCCTCTCCGCGGCAGCGCCTGGGTTTAACATTGAGCCCTTGCCTGACACACAAGGACCTGTCCTGCTAAGTGGTGGCAAATATCAAGTTCCGGCCAAGCAGACTATGATCATTGTGCTGCATGGTGTGAATCGAGACCCAGCTGTCTTTGAAGAGCCCGAAGCTTTCAAACCAGAAAGGATGGTTGGTGAGGCGTTCGAAAAGCTACCTAAAGGGGCCAAGAAATGGTTTGGAAACGGCAAACGCGTATGCATTGGTAGGCATTATGCGTGGATATGGAATATGACTACAATTGTCGCGCTACTAAAGGACGTGGATATCGAAATGGCTGACCCGAGCTATCAGCTAAAACAGGATTGAGACCCGTTGATTTCTCCATCAAAGTTATGCCAAGACATACGTAAAGTATACTTGAAGAAATGTAGGATCCCGTTAGCGACGGCGTCAGTAATAGTATCCAAGTCATGATAATTCCGAACCTTACCACCTGTCACAAAATGCCAAGCCATATGCCAAGCATTCTGCCGAATGGGCAGTAGCGCTTCCAGCTTGGCCACTGAGAAAGTGAAGGCGACCATCAGTATGGCAGAACAGCACTATCGCATGTACATACGAGTTGATTGACCGTGGTAGCTATGTATGGGCCAGCTATGTAAGATCTCTAGGATGATAGAATAATAAGAAGCAAATGGCGGCGAGAAGCACGCCACCCAGGCGCTAATTACATAAGGATTCTCGGCCAATGGGATATCTCCCGTCCTGACATACTGCGAGCTTGCAACTCCATAGAATCCTTGAATAATCTGATTTTTAAAAACCGTAGACTAGTGGATTCATAGCCTGTTACATGACAGCATGGTACTATCGGCAGTATAAGGTAGCCTTATTCCCTCGTCGCTTCCGCTCATCCCCCAAGCTTTTCTAATGCGTTCAGTTGAATCCCCGCGAACCTCCCTAAACCGCAGACACGCAGTACTCAGCCATAGCCTTTCTAAGACCCTAATATCGACGGTCAATGAACTCTTAGCTAGGCCTTCATTTACAGGCAGCTCTCACTAAGCTGTCGATTGAATACCTCATCCCGAGTGCCCCGAGCACTCCAGGCCTCTGCAGACCCTCTCCTGCCAGAATAAGCAGAGCTGCTCACGTCACACCTCACGGTGATGACAAGACCATATTTCCCTCGCTCTCTACTTAGGTAGCTGAAACAGCCTGTGGAGAAGTGGTCCTAGTTAGTGTTGAGCCGGAGCTCGGTGAAACTTCACATATCATGCCACAAAACATCTGTCTAAATTGCCAGAAATTGGACATCCCGGGGCTCTTTCAATCAAGAAACACAAAACTCCCGAAGAATGGACACAGCCTGTTCTATCTCTTGGCAAAGTCCCCCTTGGAATCCATCATGTCAAATGTCCCATGTGCGAATTCTTTCCAAGTACACGTACGAACTAAAGGGGAATTACAAGCAAGGTGGTAGGGTCTTTGACCAAATCCAGCAGCATGGTAATCCTTCAGCTCTCACAAGTTCTCCGCCCGCTCGCTTTATGAGTGTGCTTCGAGAAAATACGAGACTCTCATACGACTACAGTGTTCAAGATGGAATTTGTCAAAATGGAGTTGCAGTCTACCTGCCAGCGGAAGCACCTACCTTTGGTGCAGTCCGTATCGTTGATACAGCAATTGTAGACTACACATTGCTGGGCTCTTGGCTTGAACATTGTCAAACTTCTCATGCTATATGCAGGCAAGTTAGGGATGGACACACTCGTCTGCCATATACCTACTTGATTGATTGTATTGAAGAAAAGGTTGTGTGTGCAAAGACAAACGAACAGTATTTCACCCTTAGTTACGTGTGGGGTAAAAATACTCAAAACCGGCGTCAGCCTTGTTACCAATGGAAATTGCCTGAAGAGCTGTTTTCATATACACACGCGCCGTTGACGGTTCAAGATGCTATACAATTTGTACGAGGCCTAGGCAAGAGATATCTGTGGGTCGACAGATACTGTGTCAACCAGGAACAGAGCTCGGAAAAGGAATTGATGATCCGCAATATGGACCAAATATACGAGTTTGCGGAGGCAAAGATCGTTGCTTTATACGATGAAAATGATGATGCTGGACTCCCAGGAATCTCCATAATTCGCAGAACGCCCCAGCCTCGTTTCCCAATGACAAGTGGTTGTCTCATTTCTTATTTGCCTCCTGTTACGACACTATTCGCAAACTCAACATGGAACACCAGGGGATGGACTTAGCAGGAAGCAAACCTTTCCCGCCGCTGTTTTGTATTCACCGAACATCAAGTGTATCTAGTTTGTCGTGAGATACATTGAGCGAGGCAGTTTCCTCCGACCCCAAGGCCTACTATATTCCGCATATCTTGAATTCTACGCCTTTGAATACCTCTCTATTCGGAAAATATGATCCTATTGCCGACGGCCTATTTCGAGATAGGTTGATGTTCACTCAGAGGGCACTCACATACGAGTCTGACGTTCTCAACGCTTTTCGAGGTTTACTCAAGCGTTCACCATGTCTTACCCTGTGGGGGGTTCCAACAATCCCGGCAGGAGCTAAAATGGATCCGCACACTGGGTTCGCTTTGGGTCTCTTATGGGTCAGAAGGCCTTCTTGGTCTGTCCCAGCGCATGTTCCATCCACTACGGGAACCCTGTATAGTCGCCGGCATGGCTTTCCAAATTGGAGTTGGACGAGCGTCGTCGGTGAGATTTTCAACGAGGGGTACGGAGAACAGTCAAATTTTGGAGCACATCTCCTCGCTTCGAAGGAGATAACTCCCAGGAATGACACTCATATCCGATTTTGGCCATTCTCTAAAGGCCAACCGGTACCTTTGGCCGAGCTCTTAGAGCAGCGCAGTGCAGACACTTTGTCTGAAGACTCACCCTGTCTCTTAGTCGAACGCAACCTTGTAAAAGTTAGATGGGACTATAAAACCCAATGCTACGACTTTTGTGGACAGGAAGACTTGCCTTACAATATTCCGGTCGCATTTGACGTTGACCACCACACTATGCCTGCTTCGCCGGCTCAAAGCGGTCCAAGCGCTGTTGAGGATGCACTTGTTTTGATTGAATGGCATGATTCTCAGCAGACAGGAAAGAGGCGTTTAGTCATGATGTTACTCGAATGGATTGGAAGGGACTTCTGTCTAATTATAGACGAGGATATGATGTCGATGCGCTCCGACGTATCCCAAGGTTGCGAGACTGGAGACGAAAGTAAATTTCGCTTTGAACAGGTCGAGCGTTGATCTGAGACAATTTCTTTTCTAAAGAAAGCATGACTGCATGCGCCGCTAGAGAACATTCACCCAACGGGGCTTTGTTAAACTCATGCACAGTTGATGCGGCATTGGTGTCGTTTGTATAAAGCTTAGGAGAAGCACGCTCTACTTCACGAACTCAACGCAAGGACTACTCGCAAGGATCGAGATCAACTACGGCGGTAAAGCGGCAGGCAAGGCCATCGTCATTGCTAACGCAGCTGCGGGGACGACTTACGACGACTTTGCATTAGACTGGCGTGGTGACCCGTTCATAGCCACTGGCCCATGCAATGCCATTGAGATGGTTGGGAGGGGCGTGGACCCACGCGCGATCATTGCTGGGAACATTAATACGACCGAGATCGCGGAGCCGACGGCTGCACAATCTGGCAGGATGTGAGGTGATCGTGACATCTTGTATGCGATCATGGGTGGTGTATTGATCGCTCCTGTTGAAGGGGATGAGATCGTTGGTGGGCAGCTACGGGCTGCTGATACTAAAGGGTTGTGGGAGGCTTGAAATGGTGCTGTGCGATATCCGTCAAGGGAGTGGAAGACTGCAAAAGTTTTCTGAATCTGTAATTGCGGTCCAGGGTTCCAAAGGCGCAGCGACAAGCTCAGGTCAATTGATTATATAGATAATTATACTGCACATACATGTGGTCAAACTCAAGCGTTAGTGGTTTAGTGGTAAAATTCGTCGTTCCCATCATGGCTAAATCGACGAGCCGGGGCCTCGATTGCCTCCTAACGTAATTACTCTTCATATTTTCATTTTGCCATTCAGCTCCAGAAAAAGTTCTTGTAGAGGGTTTTTTTCCATTGTGCGAATTGTCATAGGGCTGATTTCCTTGGCGTCACACGTGACCGTTTCAACCCACCTTGAAGGCTTTGCCAATCATTCTTTCTTGACGCACAAGTCAGAAAAGATCTACATACACTACAGTCTTGTACAACCTGAGATGTCCGACCGATCGAAACAATGGAATAAGCTCTGCTGCCGCCTTAAAGCGGTAGATACTCCATCGTGAGTGGTGACTTAATAGCCCATCAACTGCTTCGCCCGGCTTTCCCCAAATCCTTCCACACTTTCCTCTTGACAGCAGAATCCTGCTGCCTAGGTACAATATAGGTAGGATGCCAAATCCAGTCTTCTACACCGAACTGCAATCCTGCCGTCGTTCCTCTCACTTTTAGCATGGCGACAATCAAATCACGCACGTCGCCATGGCTAAAGAGAGTTCTGATTCCGTTCTGAGTCATTCACCTGGGTGTTATGAGCGCCGTAATGATCGTAATAGCTTTTAATGCTTTTAATGGCACCGGCATACTCTTCTGTGGGTGTCCCTGCTCCTCCAGATCCTTACGCATTGAAATGTAGTCGGACTAATCTGAGCCTCGCATAGCCATCAGGTTGATGCTCGCTTTTGCTGTCATTGCTGCTATTCTTGAAATTGCTGAAATGATACTGTTCGCACGCCAAAAACTGCATGCGGCCATGTATCTTGCCTCGCAGATTCTCAAAATGATTTTATGGACGGGTGAGTTTGCGAACCTGACCTTGGCACTTGCTAAGTTTCTACGCCGACCGGATCTGTGGCGAACGCCGTTATTTGGTATAGGTGAAATCTCTGTTTCCCTCCAAACTCCACCTGTCCAGTCCTACTGTTAAATGTAATATCGAGGGAGATGTGCTTGAACCCTCTTAGATTCATAAGTCGAGAAAAAATTTACTAACTCCGACAATCTTGCGTTCCTTTGTAGCCTCATCTATTCAACTGTGGTTTTCCATCATCAGCTCCACGGCGACGGGAAACCTCACAGCCGTAGTGATGAAGAGCGCAGTACTATCCCATAGTTCGGCGACCCTCGGCCTCGTTGACCTAACCCTATCTCAGAACGAGGCCCGAACCATGGGATAGAGACCGCCAACATGATCGACCAGAATCCCACTGTATACGGAACCGAGGGTGCAGTTGGGCCGTTGTACGAGAGCGATAGCAAGCCCGTTGTGATTGAGCCCCAGGAACTAGTTGGGAAGGAGAAAGCCGATCCGCATGCGAGGGAACTTCCAGCAGAGCACGTCGCACAAGAGTTGGCTGGTAGGGAGAGGAAGGGTATTCACCTAGACATAGCTAAAGAGCTACCTCTGGTCCCTCCGGTGGAACGGATTGTGTATGAACCAGCTGCGGCAAGAAGTGTAAAAATTGCGAAGAAGGGGAGGTAACATGATAATAACATTTGACCGCGTTATGAGCAAGTATCCACCGCAGTATTGAAAGCCTTCCACAATTCTCTTTTCTCTGTCTGACAGAATTTGCTGAAATCGGTCAGATACCTGTTGCAGATACCACCAGTGGATCGAATTATAGTAATCTTTTCGTCGTTTTGGTGCCCATTCGCAGCATAAAACAACGTATTCTATCAACCTTGACTTCGGACCTTCAATATGGTCTTCGATCACGAGAGTACAATCGTCCGTGTGGCGTATACAAGACTATACTATTGATACCCTCTTCAGACCGGACATGAAAGGTCTGTGTTATAATGTTGGTGGACAGTGCGAGTATTGTTGCTGCTTGGCCGGAAAATAGGCAAAAGTCCGGAGGCCGGCTTGGCACCGCTAACTCGCGCTGCGGTGGCTCCTTCTTCGATCCTGGTTTCATGTATTGGTTTCTCTTTGTTGTAACCAACCATAGTCGGTTGGGTGGCTCTCGGGCCATCTATTATCGATATGGATGCCTCAAATCGCAGAATAAGTGCAATTGAATGAAAATGCTTTACCCCAAGCAGACTTCCTCATGTGGCCTAGATGGGGACAAGCCTCAGGAACCGGGGCGAGAGCGTGGGCTTTCAGGTCTCGGGCTGCAGCGCTTTTTCTAACAATCGGCACTGATGCACGTTCATTGTCCAATTGGACGTATTGGTGGGGCGGAGAATAACAAAGAGTCCGCTACCGAGCCGTGGGGCTTAGGGAACATACATATAACGGTAATCTCCTTTACCAACTAACTGCATACATTCCCTGGACTCATCTAGAGCATTGAACTTTGACCATTCCACTCCCACTCGAGCAACCCTCACCTATACGCATTTCGCACCTAGAAGCTATAACTACAAATCGCACACCATGACCATCACCAAGCCCACAATCGCCATCATTGGCGCCGGCCCCGGCGGTCTCCTCCTCGCGCGCCTCCTCCACCTCTCCTCCATCCCATTAACCCTCTACGAAGGCGAGCCCCATCGGTATTCCAGGGAACCTGGCGGATCCCTCGACCTACACGAAGAAAGTGGCCAACTTGCCCTTACAGAAGCCCAGCTTATCGACAAATTTCGCAAAATAGCGCGCTCGGAAGGTGAAGACATGCGTGTTGCTGATAAGACGGGACACTTACATTGGGAAGAGGTGGATACGGAAGGGCACAACAGGCCAGAGGTAGACCGGATACAATTACGTGGGATACTGCTTGATTCGCTACCTGAGAATGTCATCTCGTGGGGCAGTAAGGTCGGATCCATCACATCCACTGAGGAAGGGAAGCACGAGATACATATTGAGACTGCCAGCGGCCCTAAGATATATACCTTCGACCTCGTCGTGGGCGCAGACGGCGCGTGGTCGAAGGTCCGTCCTCTTCTCTCATCCACAAAGCCCCAATATAGCACTATATCATGCCTCGACTGCCGAATCCGTAACGTCGACACCAAATTTCCCCACATCTCCATGATGGTTGGCCAAGGAACCTATTTCGCTTTCTCCGACTACAAGGGCTTGATCGCGCAGCGCAACGGCGACGGCAGCATTCGCACCTATGCGATGCTCCAAGCTGCTGAGACATGGCTAAAAGATGTGGGCGTCGATTGGACCGATGCAGAGAAGGCGAAGGAGTTTCTCCTGAAGGAGTATGCGGATTGGGACGACTCGTTGAAGGATTTGATACGGCACTCAGACGCTGATATCGCGCCCCGCGTACTCTACCAGCTCCCTACTGACTTCACTTGGACCTCAAAACCCGGCCTTACGATGCTGGGGGATGCAGCACACCTGATGACGCCCTTTGCAGGGGAGGGCGTCAACCTAGCTATGCTCGATGGACTAGACTTGAGCAAAGCCATAATCAAAGGGAATAAAGGTGGTGATCTTGCGGCGGCTATCGAGGAGCATGAGACGGTTATGATGGAAAGAAGTCACGAGAAGATGGAAGAGACGTGGCGAAACCTGGAGCTTTTCTTCCAGAAAAACGCTCCGATAGAATTCGTAAAGGCTTTCGAAGAGATGATGGCTGCTCATGGACCACCGCCTGGGATACCCGAGATGCCAAACCCACAAGCTTGAAAGACATCGGGCCTTTGACCGTCCGGCATTTTGAGGTAGGAAATTAAAGCCTAGGCTCGTGCTGTCAGATCACTTAACAACTTGGTAGACGGACTGGAAAGCATTTACATGATGTCAAATGGGCGCTGTTTACCCTTCAGTGAAAAACGAAATACATCTATATGCTTCCGTAATGTCTAGAAACTGCCACTCCAGGATGTTACATGGCCATTCCAACTCAGCCTGAATAGCCCTGGACAGCCCTATGCTTTCTCAAAATCCTCGCGATGACCTGATGGCCATTGTCCGCCGCAAATTCAGCCGCCAGCTTGCAGCGATGCTCGATGACTTCAGGCTCGTCATCGTTCTGGAGCAGCAGATGAACGATGTCCAAGCGACCGTGCTCTGCAGCAGCTTCCAGAGCTGTTCGTCCGCCCACGATCGCCCCTGGGGCATTAATTCGTGCTCCAGCTTTGAGCAGCATCAGAACAATCTTGATGTTTCCCTTCAGCATTGCACCCTGTAAGGCTGTAATGCCGTATCTGTGTCTAGCTGGTGCGTTCACATCTGCGCCATGGGATAAGAGAAGTTCCACAACCCGGATATCACTTTGTTCTGCGGCTCCCTGAAGTGCGGTCCTAGGTTGCCACGACCAAGCTGGGGCATTCCCGGCTGGGGCATTGATATTCGCTCCTGCATCGATCAGGGTTTGGACGAGGTCAAATTTGCGGGTTTGGATCGCCGCCTGGAGCGCAGTCTCCCCATCTTTCTCCCCATCTTTAGACCTTAAGTCGATACTGGCCCCTGCTTTCAGTAATAGCTGAACAATTTCCAGGTTTGCTCTTGTTGCCGCATGTACAAGTGGGACGAAGGAGACAACCAGGTGGCCTTGGTTCAGGTAATTTATTTTATTGACATCGGCACCAGCATCTATCAAAGCGATGACGATATAGATGTTGATCTGCAGTGGTGTCAAAGCTTCCTCCAGGGCAGTTTTCAACTTCTTTTGCGGGACAACGCATGCATTGGGATCGGCACCATTGGCTAACAGTATCCTAGTGATCGGCATGTTTCCCATTAAGGCAGCCACTCCTAATGCCGTGGTAGCGTGGTGAGGATATTCACCAATACCATACCATGCATTGAGATTTGCTCCTGCTTCGACCAACAGACAGACTAGCTCCTCGGATCCCTGGACGACCGCTTCGCCAAGCGCGGTCTTGCCATCTAGAGCACTGTTTATATCAATATCTCTCTGACTAATGTCAAGTCCTCTTAGGAGCAAGGCGCGCGTCAACTCCAAGCTTCCACTTTTAACAGCAGCTGCAGCAGTCGATATACCTCTCCGTGGTGAGGGCGGAGTGTTAATATCTGCGCCAGCATCAAGGAGAGCCTGAAGAATCCCAGTCCTGGGGGGTTCGCTGTCCTTTGTACAAAGCGGGTTTGCTCTGGCTTTGGGGTGGAACAGTGTCAAGGCTGCTTGAAGAGCCGTCAACTCACCCAATTCGGTTGCCGCGGGGCTATTAACGTCGGCACCTCTAATCAGAAGTAGAAAGACTAGCTCGGCATGACAACCCTCTGCGGCACCTTGGAGGCATGTCCTTCCATTCTCCGGACCTGCGTCGGCGTTGAGGTTAGCCCCTGCCTCAATCAACGTTTCCACCAGCTCAGCATGCCCGTTCTCTGCAGCAGCCTGGACTGCGGTCCGGCCTCCGATACGACTGGGAACAGCATTGATTTCTGCACCAGCCCCCAACAATTGCTGCACTAATTCGCGGTCGCCTGTGCTTGCTGCCGCTTGGAGAGCCGTTCTCCCGTACTCATCTCTAGCAGGAGCATTGATATCAGCGCCATGCTTCTGTAAGATCTTCACTATCGCGGAGTCGGCTATGGCTGCTGCCATCTGAAGTGGTGTTGAACCACAACCTCGGGCGTCAACAATAGCGTTCGCCCCTAGCAAGACTCGAACTAAGACATGGTTACTGTGAAATACCGCCGCTTGCAATGCTGTGGGAAATTCCTCGGTGCAGGACGGATCGTCGTCGTACTCATGGAGTATTTCGTCTATATATTCTTCCCAAGGGCAAGCATTGATGTCCGCACCTTCAAATACTAAAATCCGAACTAATTCGGTGCTATCGGCCTGTGCAGCCCGTTGTATCGGTGTAGTAAAATACTCGAATATCCTCTCGTCTTCTGCAATTTCGCGGGCTTCTTCAAACGCGTCGCCTGCTGGCGCATCAATGTTTGCGCCAGCATCGATCAACGTTTGAGCAATCTCAACGTTTCCCTTCTTCGCGCAAGCTTGGAGTGCAGTTCCTGAATGGACGCTCAACTGGTCGATACGCGCTCCCGCTTCCAGTAAGGTTTGGACCATGGCATGATCTTGCATTTCGACTGCAGAGATTAACAGAGGGTATCCGTTGTAGTAGTCGTTGAACGGTCCATTGACATCCGCACCCGTGTCGATTAACAGTCTCACAGTCTCAATGTTGCTGGGTCCGCTTAGAGCGTCGTGGAGTACCGAAAAGTCAGATCCAATTTGGTGATTTGGATCAGCACCAGCATTCAGGAGCAATTGTACGATAGGAAAGTGATGAGCTACCATGGCTGCTTGTAACGGTGTTTTCCGAGAATATCGTCCTGCCAGAACGTTGACCTCGACTCCCTTCGCAACGAGGCGACGGACGATATCAAGCTCTCCCAATCTCGCTGCACATACGAGCAGATTCGAACCGAAGATCTCTGTGCTCGAGATTTTCAGGTCCAACAAGAGATCGAGTACCCACGGACTACCTGTTTTAGTCATCCATTTAACGATCTTGTCTGTTTTCGAGTCTGATAGCAGATTGTTCGAGGAAAGATACACAAAGTAGCGAATGAGTTGAAAAACGGACTCCATTCTAGACGGTCCTTTGAGCCTCACAACGTTCTCCCCAAGTTGACCATCGTGCATTTCGATCGTGAGGTCTTCCAGGCCAGAAGAGATCTGCTCTGGGTATTCTAGATTCTCAGAACCCGCTGAAGCCCCCACGCATTCTGCAAGTAGGGAAAGCACCTCAACGTTGGACTCCTCTTCCATCAGGGCGTTTGACTGGATAGGACACATAGATGAGGTAATATCCCGAGCAGGATTGTGGTTCCACGGATGATACAGGGAATCCACGAATTCAATACCAGTCCGATCGCCGGGAACGGCCCATTGATCTGCGGTAAGATCCCAACTCGATCGCTGTGTGTGCTGCGAAGGGTAAGACTCTCTGCCCATCGCATGTGATTTTCGAAGAGAATCGACTGTCACACATTAACGCCAACATTTCCGAGCCCAATGGTGTGTGGGCTTACAGTAAGGCTCGATCAGGATTTGAAATCTGAACCAAGGGATATGCATGTAATCTACCATGACATAATGCACAATTTCCTCTTTGGGCGTCCGAACAACGATACCATCGCTAGCCTCGAGGGTTGGGGCTCAGAACATGTCAGCTTTGGATCAATTGGTGGCAATCACGGCTTCTTACCATGCTGTTCATCCCCTTCGGCCGGAGCATATCTTGAGATCTCTTTGCGCAATTTCTTGTCAGGGATCCGTTTGTTCTTGACAAAAATCTCACTCTCTTTGCCTTGATATTTTCGCTTGCGAACTTCCACAGCGATCCCTTCCCACTGGTCCTTAGATGAATTCTTCTTGAACGCCCATTTTTCGAATTGTCGTATGTATTGGGCATTGCTGATGCAATGGTTAGATCGAAGGTCCATATGGGTTAATAGGGACGAACCTGGCATGAAATCCAAAGTCACTTGCTGCGCGCTCAACCACTTGCGCCAATGTCCTGCATGTCGGAGTCAGCATCATCCTATAAGACAAGAAATCTGAGTAGCAAGACATGTCTTGAGAGGTATCCTTGAGGTAAGAACCCGTGATATCACTCCAAAATCATGTCTCGAGACTTCAAAGACTGCGCAAAAGTTTCTTACTTGTTCTCTGTCATGTACAACGAATGCAACCGGGTTTTGTGCATGTTCCATTCTGCTTCGGATATCCTGCGTGCTCCAGCCATATTGTAGGAAGGCCAACTGACCGTGATATACTATCCAGAAGGCTTTTGGTTGGGGATGGGTAATTGAAACAGTGTTGCGCAAAAGATTTCGAAGCAAAAACATGGGAAGGGCACAAATATCTGAATCACAATGAAGAGCAAGAAGCCGGAGACAAGACGAAACTCGGAGATCTTCAATGAAGAAATGCAAGAAAAGTTTGATGGAAAATAATCTGAAGTAGCCTTGGTCGAGATACATAGTATTTATGCGCAAGGTGCCAACATTCGACAAAGCCTTGGCGCGAATTCTGGCAAAGGTCTCTGATGTGGGAGATGGTCCCTGCACTGGATCGTCATCGGTCTAGAAGAGGGGTTACTTACCTATCATGATCACAGCCAACCGCAGCTCACTTCGCCTGACCAGCCAGCCGCTAAGGTGTGTCGCTCATTGGGCAGGCCAGAATTCGTGCATGACTAGTGAGTAGGCTGACCCGGCCTGCACTGCGGCCGGACAAAGCGTTGCCAGAATTCGCGAATGCATCAGGGTTGCACGCTCGATCTACGACCAATATCGGTTTTGGGAGCGCACATTTTGGTAGGCCTAAGGTTTGGACCCACCTTGTTGGCTGTTGGCCTACCATCGACCTCCTGCCGCGGAACAGGGTGACACTAAAAGTCGCGGATTCGCGCTCCCCCCTGAACATTTCCCAGAATTCGCACTATCCAAAATTCGCACCCTTATTTTCTATCGACCCAGGCATGAATAGAAGTAGGCTCGATGCATTGTCCCCCTTCTCTTCTGTCTATGTCCTTGTGCGTCTTTGTATCTCAATCAGCAGCCTTTGAAAGGACATCCTCAGACTGTCACAATTCCTTCTGTCTGACCAATCAGCTTTCATACCTCATCTCCCTACCCTGGCATCACCATCAGTCCTTCTGGATACTACCCTCTCACCATCCCATCCGCCTTACCATTCATTTCTCATAATCCACTGCCCTCCCTCGCCGAACCCCAGAAGCTCTCCCCACCAACTCCCATGGCCTTGTCGACAGAAGCAGCCATCTCCCTCGCCGGAATTCTCATCAGTCTACCGCCAGCCGTATTAGCCATATGGGCCTTCTTCAGACTTAGAGAAGTGAAGCCTGCCGCGCCTCCAGGTACCTTGGCCCTGCAGCATCTTAGTGATACTCGGCGGCAGCTAATATCGGCACAGGTACTCCTCCGAGACAAGCTCCAGGGGAGGAGCACGGGAGTATCGCGTCGAGAGCTACCATATAAGAGGATGGGTCTATTTCATTCATAATGGCCTGGTATAATGAGCCTTAGATTTGCACTCTTGCAGACCATGATGAATCTTCAGCCTTGTTGTGTTGGTGTTTAATCGCTTTGGTTTTGAGTGAGGGAGAGCGTTCTCTCATATTATTGTTCCACCAAGAGGGTAATCGATCGATCTGATAGACATTGTAACACGACGCTGTCACTGCTGGGCTTTTTCCTCTGGAGATCTCTAGGCGATGTAGAGATGCCATTGTTCCTCGGTCATCTTTTTAGGCAAGGGAATTGCACAACTCGTCTGATTGCCTTTCGCGGGTGACACCAGAGCCAAAATTTTCCTACTCGGAGCCTGCCTTGTAGACTGAAACGTTACCTCTGAAAAATTCGTCAGTCAAATGTCTTTTTATAAAGTACCCGAGCCGAGGGGTGATGTCAATCAGTGAACCATAAACAATACCACCAGACGAGTTGCTACCTGTAACTGGACAATCGATTTTCCTCAATCTCCACTCATTCAGGCTATTCCTGCGCTTCATTGAGAATTTCCAAGTAAATCAAATAGCCACCCAAGAGTATCTACCATGTCCTGAGAACTCCGAAATACGCTCAAATGCTGTCATCGTGACTCCAAACGCGTATATTCAAACCCCACAGTTCATCGCTCTCATCCAATTTTCACATACAGATCGAGGTTGCGTCCCACTTCCCCAATCCGAAACTTCTTGCCAGCCAGCATAAAACTGCTGCTAGAACAGCGCAAGGCCGAAGCTGCTTTGCCGTCCCATGAACAACTTCCACTCGTTCGTGAGCAACCTCAGCGAACCGCACTCCCCGATAGCTCAATTGACGATTCTCATCTAGAATCAGCTAAGAAACGCCCTCCCCTTATTCCTCCCCCTCTGCCCACTCACGGCATCCAACCCGCCAGCTTCCTGCCCCGGCCTAGTCATTGCGCTCAATTCTATTTTAGGCTGAACGCGCATCCGCCACTGTCCCTTTTTGACATTCCACTCGCCAAACTCATCTAAGCTGCCTCTTTGCTTCCGCTTTTTGGTCGGCGGTGGCCGAGTACTTGAAGGGCGATTCGGCTGGTTTGGCCAAGCGTACTATAAGGTGGGTGTTTGGAGATTTTAGTTTGTGGGGGAAGGGGAAGGGTCGAGAGTTTGTTGGTGGTCGTACATAGGTTCATCCATTGTGTGATTTTCGCCGTCGAGGATGATATGGCAGTCTGGACCGATTCGAATCTTGACTCTATCTTCGCTCAAAGGTGTATTAGCTGGGCTTGCTGGTGCGGCTGAGGCACCGCCGGAAGACATCATGAGGCCGAGTGGGAGGTTTGAGGGGAGATTCATCTTGTCAGCAACGACTTGGAAGAGGGAGGAAATGCGGGCTTTGGTGTCGCCGAAGAAATCAGCGTGCATGCTAAAGAAATCAGCGCGCATGCTACGGAAATCTATCTTCGTTTCTTGGTTGCCTATTTCGACAATGGCTTCGTAGGAGGTTTCGTCTACGAAGGGACGGGAGTAGTTGACCCAGCCACCCAGAGGGGATTGGTCGGAAGGTGAAGCGTCGCCGGTGAAGGAGATTCCCGACTTGTGGAGGTCTTCTAAACGCATGGATGATTTCGGACGTGTCGCGTTCGGCATTATAGGAGATGGAATGGACGAAGATCTTGTGCATGAGGCCTTTGAGGCCGTAGTATTTGCAGTCGCTGAGGAGTTCGGCACGGTGGTCGGCATCTTGTATCTTCAAAGGGTACCCGCGTGATAGGTGTATGATGTCGGAGAAGATTTTAGGTGAGCGGCTCGGGACGCTTTGGGGTTGCACTGCGGGTGGGCGCATGAGGCCTCTACTTTCGAGACCGGGGAAGGCGTCGTCGCGGGAGGAGAGGAAGCCAGCGAAGCCTAGGGAGAAGATATTTGAGGAGTTGCCAGGGCCGGAGAAGGTATCGCGCGGTATCTGAAATTGTTGACCGCCTATTGAGACGAATATTTCGGAGTCGAAGAGCTGGGAGATGAAGCGTGGGAGGCTGTAGAATTGTGCGTCGGCGTAGAGCTTGACATAGTGGGCGTTATCTCGAGCGAGGACCCAATATCCTGTTGGAGGATTATAAGCAACGACAATGAATCCATTGCTTAGAAGCTATACCTTGTAGATGCCGGCAGATGTCCGCAAAGGTTTCCGGGTCCCGGTCGATGAACAGCGTCTTCATATTTCCATTGCCTTGCTCTTCAAGCCGCATCTGTTCCTCGAAGTAGGTGGAGAAGTAGGAGGGCGCTCTAGGGATTTCAGCATTATCATCTCGTCTTATTTTCCGAGTTCCTGCTTACCATCCGACATGATCGAGGCGCCCGGCAGCCTGAACAACCTCCATCCGATCTGTATTGTAAACGGCCTCTCCGCCGGAAGCGTAGGCTGTCCATTACGCATCAATGCAGCATCGCCTGTCCGTAGCACCCCAGGTGTCTTGATAGGCCATTTCCCGTTCGTCACTGATGAGGTATGTGAGGCCTCTCTAGGTGTCAATGAGTCCGCAGCAAAGTTCTCGAAGTCGGATCGAGGAGGCCCCAATATGCTTGAGACGAGAGAGCCCCCCTGTGTATCATCTCCCATCCCTAGATCTGGCGCACTGTTGACCACTGCGAACATCGTTTGGTAATGGCATGATCAGCCTGCTTCCCGATCTTTCTCTTGCTTGGAGTCGAAGCCTGCACAGTCCCCAGTTGTAATTCAGCTCTGACGACGTTCGAATAGCCTAGTAGCTCCAGGTGGACGGGGCAACAGGTCCGGCTGATGAGTGGCGACGAAGGTATCAGGGGGGTAATCAGCGTAATCAAGGATGACAGTCAGCCTATCAATAGTCACGGAGGCCCATTGTCGTACTCGTTTGACAGGGACAAGGTAGGGGAACGTAAGCTCAATTATTCAGGGGCTCCGGGGTACCAGGCATAGGATTATATTATTTATCTATCACTGTCGAATCTGAGATCCCAGAGTAGGTAATTGGCTCGGCTGGACAGGTCGGAGGTGAGATTAAACTGGGCTGGATATGGCATAGTTGTTGGCGTTCTCTCAGTCTGGCCTACTTGATCTCGCTGCCCAAGAGGTTCGCTCCTTGGAAATACCATCTTGTGTGAAGTGGCATGGGCCGCTGGGATGCCACATGTCGACAAGAAGCGTCGGCGTGCAGTGGGGGAGGGAAGTCTTGGCTCTGTGAAGGCGACAAAAACTTTCTCGAGGCTAGGGCGGGCAATGCCGCTTTAGAGAGTGCGCTGGGTTAGCAGGCGCCCGTCCACCCCGTCTAATTCACCTGGGAGCACTTGACTCTTCATCCCAAATCCTCATTGCTACGGTATCCATAGGGTTCTACGAAGTAGACTGACGATTATGTGGGTGGCCGTTATATTCAGCTAAGATGAAAGACTATGTGCTGAGTTAGTGTGTTTGGCTTTGATTCCTAGCCAGTGCATGCTTGCTCGAGACAATATGCGATAGTAGATATACTCTACCCTCACCCTCTCACTCTCTAATCACGGCGCAGCTATCACCCCTAGGATATAAAAAGCCCGGTTGTATATTAATCGTCTAGATACTCTCTCGAGGCAACTGAAAGTAGATACCCTGGCAATATTTAAAGACACCCAGAGTCCTAGCAACCTCCTAGAATAAGTTCCATTCTGACCATATTGGCGTCAGAATGTACAACTTTCGATCGAATAACGATAACAATATCCACAGTACCCACTTCTATCATCCTGGAGGGCATCCTTATCTATTACTAATCAGACAAGTCAAATAATAAAGGAAGTCACGGGTTTAGGAGTATACAAACAGCTACAATTATAATATATAGAGACATAGCTCTCATCCCTTCGACACCCACAACGCCTTCACATTCTTCGAAAAAGTCCCCTTATCCTTCTCATACAGCTCATCTTTCAAATCCTCCACATTACCTTTCACTAACGCCCCCCCAGCATCTCCATACTCCTTCGTATACAACCACACTTGGCCCCTATTATGACAACTTACACTCTGCGCCTGGTCTTTCCACTGCAGCAGCGTATCGCCTCCCCCAATACCCACACACCATACATTCCCGCCAAATTTCACCTCCGAAAACAGGCAGCAAATCGGATCGGGCCCATCCCCAGGTGTAATCACCGTAAAAGTGGCCTCGCCGTCGCGATTCATGTCGATAGCTTTCATGTCATCTTGATGACTTGTCAATTCTGTTGATTTCTTCGTCGGATCCTGATTATCCTTGTATATCCGATCCGTATAATTCTGTGGGCCCCGCTCATGCGGCTCCATCATCTCCTTCCAGTGCGTGGTTAGACTCCACGCTCTATCGCCCGGTAATGTAAGGGTATCGACATCCTTGATTTCGAAGCCGAGTTCGCTCTGTTCGTGATAGGAGCCTGGAGGTAGACGGAACGGTACGTCGGTGCCGTGGGCGAGACAGGCATAGTCAGTCTGTACGAGGGGTTTGAAGGGCGCTTGCCACTATCCATAATGCATTCCGTCCTCAATGGCGTTGAGTAGCGCCAGGCCATGCATCGTAGCTAATATCTTAAGAATAGATGATGGTCAAAGAGCTAGGCGAGAGACACAAAACATGATCTCTTGTTGGCACTTTCTAACCCAAGGCCCTCGATCCGCCTGTAGAGGGAGTCAGCGGTTGATAATCGCCGTGCTGAAGAATCATCGAGGTCAAGAAAAGGTGGTCCATTTCATTCATTTTCGGATGACTCGATATCCAACCCTGAGAATCCTCTATGGGGAACATTATCAACGAATACGGTGGTCCCATCAACTGAAGGATCATACGACTCTCTCACCTCTCTCCCTCTTCCCACGCTCCCAAGCTCAGCTCCCAAGCTCAGCTCCCAATAACGTCACCTCGCCCAGCTCAAATACGACATCATACATCTTCCCTCCAGACTCGATTACTAGCAAGATTTCTAAACCGTATGTACGCTGGATATTGGGGGATACAAAGGAAGATGCGAACGTCGAAGAGATACTGAGGCTCTGAAACAGCGCACCTAGGTCTAGCTCTTGCATGGTGATATACGGAGCTTCAGCGTTTGAGTCGGTAGAGGAGAAATTTGCAACACTGTGCCTATCCATTCGGTGCTCTCTGGTGTTGTCGCCTCTTTGAATGGATGTATTAACGAGAAGCTGCGTGAGGGCAGATTTGAGCAACATCGTTGGTGGATGCAAAGAGGATGAGTAGTCAGCCTGTACTCGTGGGCGCGTAATCAAGTGACGGATTTACGCGACTTTTCGCGTTTTCCCCCCTATCCCTCCTATACCTCACCCCCTAAATAGATCCCTATATACCGAATAAGCACTTAACTACCCTATAACGTAACTATATTATCGATATGGATACTATATAATATATTAGCGTATTAGAAATCTCGATAACTACCGGAATCCTAAACCTAACTATATATAGAATATTAAAATCCAAAGTCGCGCGTAGCTAGAAAAACCCTACTTCCGGCGCGAAGGAAAAAATCGACGAAAGAATATTAAAATCCTTTATCTAGGTAGTTACTAGTAGAGTAGATAATAAATATAAATTTTATATAAAATTAATATTAGACTTAAGGATTTAAATTTATAAAATAACTATATATAAAACTCTTTAAAGAGTAGGTTTCTAATAGTATATTACCTACTCTAAACTACTTATTTCGTAGATAAATAGGAAGAAAAGATTTAAATAAGCGCGCGAATATTTATATTAAATAATAAAAAATTAAATAAAAGTAATTTTTTCGGATAAAAGTTTATTCGAGAGTAAATAGTATAACCGCGTATTTATAACGAAAAAAGCGAATAAGCGCTATTACCTAGAATATATATAATATTATAAATATTCCGGCCGTTAATTATTTATAATTTAAAGTAGGATAATAGGCGAATAAATTTCTAAATTTTATTTATTTTTTAATAATATTAAGGCTACTACTTCAGGCCTAAACTAAAGTAATTCGAGAAAATTAATTACTAGTATTAATTATATTAAATAGATCTTTAAATTATTTATACTACCTTAGTATCGGGAGTTAAAAAGAATAAGACTATACCCGATATTTATATAAAATAGGGCCGGGATTTATAAATTTAAATAAATACTAAAGTAGTTAAAAGAGTATAGGATCGAGATATTAATATGGCCGCTAAACAGCCCTAATTTAAATCTAGATAAATATATATAAAAGGGGATAAAATAGAAAATCCGGGTATATAATAAAATAATCTTAACCTCGAAAGATATATAACCGGCGGCGAAGTATAAATAATTTTAATTAATAAAGTAATAAGTTTATATAAAGTAGATATATTCTATACCTAAATAATACCGGGATATAATTAAAAACCGTGGTTTTTCGACTAAATAATAATTTAATAACGTTAAGATTTTAGTTTAAAATAGTATTTATATATAGTTTTAATTTCTACTACTTTATACGTTATTAGAATAAGAATTATATACACGGTTTAATTAATAAACCTGGATACGTATACTTTAAAATTTAACGTCTCGCTTAATCCGTTACTTGATTCTACGTCTACGAGTACTTTATTTAGAGAGTAAAGTTTGAGAGGGAATATTTAATTTTAAATAATAACCTGAGGACTAGCTAGGGATAACTTGAGACTTAATATATTAAATAAACTATCTAGACTAGCGAGTAATTCAATCTCTTTAACGGTCGTTACGCTCTATGGGTACGATACCTCGGGCTCTCGTATTAAAGTGAAGTTAATTTTTATATTAACTTTAATCTCGCTATCGGAAATTTTATTAATTAGGTAGATATTAAAGTTATAAATAATAATATTACTAAATCTATAGTCGCCTAATAGCGGTAAGGCCTACGGTGTAGGTATATCGCGATCGCGGAACTAGTCTATATTATGAGGGTGAAAATAAGTAAATATAGGATTATTTAAGAATTGAAAATAGAATTAAAAAACGTGTCTATCCTTTAGTAATATCGGTCTACTATAAATTTACTTCGAAATCTCTAGGAAAGTTATATTACTTTCGTAAACTTCTTCGTTAAAATTATCGCCGGTAATAATACGTATTTTACTCACACCTAATAAGGTAACGATTAACGATTTAATTTTAAAATCGGTCCTAGGATTAAATTTTAAAAAGATATTTTAATAACGATATAATATATTTATAAAAGTATAAAGTAGGCTTTGAGCGCTTTAAATACTCGTAAATTAATTAAATTAGTTTAAGCGGGGTAATACTATATCCTAACTCTCGAGCGCTATTAATTAATTTAAATATAAATAAAAATCTAGCTCGTTTCTAAGAATAATTCTAACTCGTGAGAATATTTAAAACTCGTATACCTAATTTATAATTTATATATAATTATTACTTAAAGTACCTTCTTTAATATTTTATTTAATATAATTTTATCGGTTAATTAAAACTCTTTTTAGGATAATTTAACCTATATTACTTTTTTATTTTAAATATAACTTTATAATTAACGCGAGATCTTAACGTAGATAATATTCCTATTTTAAATTTATATTAAAGTTAATAATAACTTATACTCTCTTTTAACTTCTATCGTTATTACTTTATTTATATTCTTTAATATAAGAGATATATAAATCTATATATTAGATCTCTTATTATAAATATATTATTATAATAATAATAACTTCTAGTTACGTTTAAAACCCCGGGTAGTTTTAATAATTTTAATTATTAATATATATTTTAAAAATTTCTGAAAACTTTAGTTATTATCGAATATAATCTAAGTTAGTAATTAGTATTAAATCCTCTCGTTCTTTTTCACCTTATATTTTACTTTAAATTTAATATATCTTTTAACTCTTTATCCCGCGCGATTAAATTATTATTAATTACTTTTATTTAATAATAATTAGTATATATAGTATAATATAGTAATAAGCGAATATAACTCCGTTATAAACGGTTATATACTTTTTCTATATAGTCGGTTATAGGCGATTATAACGGTCGACTAGTTAAAGTCCTAATCTAACTTTTATCCGTAATTTAATATCTTATTTTAACTAGTTATTTCTATAAAAAAGAGATTATTATTACTCTTTACGATAGCTTTCCTTTCTCTTTACTTTTATTTTTATTAATTTAATATTCCCGTTAATAAACTAGATAATATACGAAGAGAGTAATATTATTATATTTAATAATCGCTTTTACTCGTTACTACTCTTAATATTTACTTAATATCTATATTAATAAATTATAAACTATATAATCGACGAGTATTATTATATCTCGTTTATTTATTATTTCTTATTCTATATTATTTATATTATCTTATATATTACTATTTTCGTTAATAATATTCTCTTAATATATACTACTTTTATTACCGTTATCGTTAAATATTTATAAGAAGTTAGTAAAGGAATAAGATTAAATAAAATTTACGAATTCATTATATCCTACTCTCTTTCATTCGTATTCTTATTAAATAAATTATAATTATCCTCCTCTTTAAAGGAATCCCGGATTACTTTAATATTATATTTATCCTCCTTTAACGGGTAATTAATTTATATTTTAATCTTCTCCCGTAGTACCCGTGGGATTAATTCGCGGTATTTTAATCCAAATCCTTCCTAACCCCTTTATATATCTTCGTATATTTCTATATATAGAATATTAGCGTTAAGTAAAAGGATCGGAACTATTAAAGCGAATAATATACTTTTAATTTATTCGTTTATAAACACTATCGTCCTTTTAAAGCCAAATTCGTAGTCTTTTATTATAATATATATTATTAAGTATATTAAATAAAGCGTCTTAGCTCGAATTAATTCGAATATATATTTTGTTATATTTTTTATCCTTAATACGTCTACCCTCTTTAAGAAGAATAAAGAAATATATATTTTTATTATAATTTTATTCAAGAACTTATATTTACCTCTCGGTTAATTACTATATAAATATAATTAATAAGGTAGTAATTATTAATATTAATTATAATAAACCTATATATAACTATTATTATAATTAATTATTTATAACTTCCGAGTTAAAAGTTCTTATACGGTTTCCGTTATATCTCTTCCAAAAATATAATAGTTCTAGATATATTCGCGGATCTTTTTTATTATCCGAATCCTCTTCTCGTTAATTAAGTCTAGTAGTTAATATAGTCGTTAATATATATCGATAATATATTAAATTAGTAACGCGTTACCTTTCTTACCTCGCTTAATATAAAGATATTATTAATATCTTCGTTAAATTTCTCTTTTTTAATTATTTTATTTCTAACTTTAAGTTATATTTACTTTATAAAATTATCGAGTTTAAATTTTATTTTAAGGTCCGTTTATAGTTCGTAATTATAATTTTTTTATCCTATAAAATAATAATTAAAAGGTATAGAAATATATTTAATAAAATAACCTTATAACCTACGGTATAATATATTAAAGTATCTCGCCGCTTTATTCCTACCTAAAGATACCGTATTTTATCTTTATAGAAGTCGTGAAATTTAATATCCTAGGAGTATCTTTATTTATTATAGTATTTATATCCTAACTAGCTCGACTTATAGGCGGAAGAGGATAATTAATTATTATTAAAACGGGAGCTTTCGGACCGGAGTAATAAAGGAATAAAATTATTAATAAAGTATATATACTCTCTAGATAAACGCGTTTCTTTATATACGGAGTAATTACTACCGTATAAAGAGGGCGTTTTATAGGTCGAGATACGATAACTATATAAAGAAAATACGGGAGGCTATATTAATTTAAATTAATAAAATATTAATTTAGGTTTATTTATAAACCTACCCCCCGATATACTCGCGATAGTAAGAATATAATATTATATTATTAATCGTATATCCGATCCTCTCGTAATCTCTTCCGAGGTCGCGACGGGTTAATAATCTCGCCTCCTCCGTTTTTAAATTCGTCCTTATCTCCGTCCTCGATAATTATATTTAATTTTATTTATAAATAATCGTTATCTTTTAAACGTATTTACTCTTAATTCGATTTTTAGTAATTAAGATAATAACTCGATAAAATAATATTTAATTTAATAATTAAAACTTTTAACCGTTTTATACTATAAGAAATAAACTAAAAAACGGATATCGTAGGATATATTTAAGATTTAAGGCGCGATAACTAGGTATAAAAATAATTTTAATAATATAATTTATAAAGAAGAGTATTCGAGGAGGAAATTAAAATAAAAAATTATTTAGTATATTTATATACGTCTAAATTAAAACTAGTTTAATTTATCTTAGATTTAAACTAGATAAAAGTATTATATTAAGACTAAACTTCTAACTTTTATAATACCGATAAAAGTATTTTAAATTAAATACTAATTATTTAAGATTAATTTAAAGATAATCGTTTATATATATTTAATAAAATAAGAGAGGGTAGGTACGATTATATTTTATTAATTCTTTTTTATAAAATAATCGGCGACCCGAATCTCCTTAAATAAGAAATTTTAATTATAAATAATATTATATTAATCTTAATTAACGAAATTATTTATATAGAATATCGTCTTCTCCCTATTTATAGGTATTAAATAGGTATTACGAAAGATATTATATATTTTAAAAAACCGCCGAGAATTTAAAATTTAAAAGTTAATTATTTTACTTTTAGGGATAACCTCGACTTCGAATATATTATAAACGGGGTCGACTTCGTTATTATTTTACTATTAAAGTATTTTAATAAAGATATTAATATACGTCGCCGGCCTACTCTTTTTATTGAATTTTTCGGTATTAATTATAATAATAATAACTTTAAGTTATTTTAATTCTCTTTTAAATTCCTCGTTTTCCTTTTTAACTCGGTCGTCGTTAACGGGATCCGATTATATTTATATATAATCTTAACGGCTTTTAAACATATCTCGTTAATTAAATATATATCGAATTATAAACTTCTTTAAATATTTAATATTACTCTTATTTTTATTATTAAGGGCCTAATAAATTACCGAAATATATATACCGATATAATATTCTTTTATCTAGGATAAGTCTCGTTTATATCGAATTATATTAATTAAATTATATTTAATACTATCTAGCTTCTTACGATTCTCTCGGATAAATATAATAAGAGTATTAATAAAGTCGCTAGAATTAATTTCTTAAATTATTATTATTTATTTAATTTACCGTTATTATCGCCGATTAAGACTCTAGCGGGTTATATATTCGATATTAAAACCCTCTTTAAATAAGTCCTATATAGACTTTATACGCGTTAGTTATATAATATAAATATTTAATACTACTTTAATAATAATATACTTTCGGTTATCGCGAAAATCTAAAAGATCTTATATAACTAGTATATTAATTCGACGGGTATTATATTCTAGGATTTAAATCTCGAATTCTTTATTCTTATTAATCCTAATATAGAATTCTTTTAATAAGAATTTATAAGTTATTTCGCCGTAGTAAATATCGTAGTTTTATATACTTCGATAAAGCCGAATAAAGTCTTCGTAATAAATAATATTATATAGTTTAGGTATATTAAAATAATATTAATTCTCCTTATTATCCGCGGTCTCGTTTAAAGTTATAATAGGCCGATATTTCTTAAATATTTATTTTAATTTATTAATCCGATATATAACCTAGCGTATATAGCTTAAGGTCGTTTTATTATATATTATATATAACGTTAACGTAACGAAGTCGAGTATAGCGCGAGTATAATAAAGAATAATTAGCGCCCTCTAGAGGAGAGGAGCTATAACTATAATAAATTATTTAATAATTACTTTTTATTCGTTCTTTATTTATTAATTTACGGAGTTAAAGTATAAAAACTCTTTAAAATTAATAAAATTTAGGACTTAACGGAAACATTTATTTAATTAAAGAGTTATAAATACTTTAGTTATAATCTACTTTTAATCTTTTCTCTTTCGAGTTATAAAAATTATATTTTAGATTAAGTATTCGAGTTATTTAAAAAGAGTTATAACTATACCTTTTAAAAATTAATAAAGTATATCGATTATTATCGTCGAATATATATTAACGAGTATATAATTCTAAGCGAAGTTCCGAATATAATGAATATTCATCGGGTTATTTAAAGTCGGGTTTATTTATTAATTATAAAGATACTACTAGGTATATTTATATATTCGAAGTAATTATTATATCGTTATATTTTCCCTTTATTAAGGCGGAACTTAATAGATAAAATAATACTAGTTATTTTTAACTCTTAGTATAAGGACCTACTCCGGATAATCCACTATTATACTAGTTATAATAAAGTAATACCGCCGGATTTACCTATTAATATATCGAATATTAAATCCTAGTAGAGTGAGTTATTCGAGTGTTAATAATTATTAATTATCGACCGAAATATAGTATATATTAGGAATATTAGAACGTACCTTTAAGTATTATATTTATTATAATATAATAAAAATTAGGTTAAACTTTCGGAGAGAGATTTATATCTTTATTAATTTTAATTACTAGTATTAATTTAAGAAGAATTAGACTTGAACGTAATTAACTTTTATATATAGCGTAGTTTAAATTATTTATTATAATATAGATAAATTATAGTAAAAGGTCGCCGCGATAATACGTTATTAATATTTTATTTAAAGTGAGTAGAATCGGTATAATAATACTACCTTTAACGACCTCTCTTTATTTTAACTATTATTAATCTTTTATATATATCTCTATATAGACTCTTTCCCCGTTCGGATTATATATATAAATAAGAGTATAGACTAAATTATATTAAAAGACTCGATAGCCTAGTAAGAATTATAAAACCCTAATAATATCGCGATAATAAATATTATACTTTATTTTTAAAATATTATTAACTTTTCTACGAATTAAAATTAATTCTACCCTTTATATATCGTTAGGGATACCGTATAAAATACGATATATTTAATAATACTACTCGTCGATATTAATATAAAAGAAACGTCGTCGATTAAAGTTAATATATAGATTCTTTAAAAGATTATTTATTTAAGATTTACTAGTCTTATTACTCGTGAATTAAGAGTTGAAATTATAGTCTTTACGGCCCCTAAATAACTAGTAGATAATCCGTTTATTTTTAGAAATTAATAAGTTATATATAGCCGATAACCACTCCGAATTATTTTATTTAAATTAATTATTTATTAATAACTTAGCGCTCTTTTATATTACCTTTAAATAAGTCTCCGTCCTTAGTAATAAAGAGATAAATACTATATTTATAAAAGAAAGTTTATTATTAACCGTTATATTTTTATTATCTAGTTCGATTATTTTTATATCCTATTATCGGCCGGCCCTATAAATAAATATAAATTATAATTTCGTTAACTAGAGTAAAAGACGTATATATCTTATAACGGCGTATTATATAGTAGGTTAATAACTTTAACTATTATATCTTTAACTTTAACCGTATTTAGGTCTATATTTAAATTTATATTAATAGAAGTTAAAGTATAAAGCCCGCGCTATATTAACTCTTATTTACTACTCGTATAATATAGTAATCTCGTACGTAGAATCTACGCTTCGTTTTCCTCGTTAGACTCCTCGTTAAACTCCTCGTCTATATCCTCGTTTATATTTAAACGTATAATTTTCCGTTTATTTTTATATCTAGTTTAGCGATAACGGGTTAGGCCTAAATAACTTTTAATAATAAAACTATATATATATATAAACTTTAATATATTAATTAATTAAGAATCTAGATACTAGGTATTATTTATAATTATAATAAATATACGATCTCGTAAATCTAATATATAACTTTGGGTATTTGGATACCAAGTTATTCTAAATTCGTAATGAAATTTAAGTTAATAAATAACGTAGATTTATAATAAAGACCGATAAAATTCGAACTAAATATTAATTTATTAAATAGATATTAATCGAGACCCTATTATAGTAGAAATAAAAAGAGCGTATATTAGAGGTAAATATAATAATATTAACTAGGCGATAATAGAATTAGGCGGAGAAATATTAAAAAGAGAACGAAAGATATCCTTTTAAATATATAAAGCTCCTATAATTAATTATTTAAAAAGAAGTAAATAAAATTTAAAGGTAAATTAAAAATAATAATAAAAATAATTTATAAATAATTAATATAGTTTAAGATCTAACTATTAAATATAAAATCGCCCTATAATATACGGTCCTTTTTTACGGAATTTATATTAGGTAGTTAAGATAAAAGTAATTAAATACTTAATATAGAACCTACTCGACTCTTTATTTCTAAATTAATATACTATAATTATAACGTATCCTCGTCGTTATTTTTATCTTTAATTAATCGCCTACGATTAAAGTAACCCGATTAAATTATAAAGATATAACTCCCTTCCCTTTAAAATTAATAATATTTATAGCGAATATATTACGAGTTTATATTTTCTTTATTATTACTACCTCTACTACGACGCCGTCTTAAGGATCTATATACGATAACCGGTAGGTAGAGAGAGTTTACTCTTATTTATCCTATTTAATTATTTAATAGTTTAGTTTATATAACTAGAAGCGCCGATAAGATTAATTAAAATTATTATTATTATTTTATATAGAGTATAGCCGGTGCCTAAGATATTTAATATATTAATAAATACCTACGGGCGGAGCTTTTAATCCGCGACTTCGGGAGAGGTATTCGACTCGTTTTTAATATATTCTTCTTAAAATCTATTTATTAAGCCTTAGCGGATTCGATTATTTAGTTTATTATAATATAACTAAATAATTATAAGATAAAGAGGATATTTAGCGATATATTAAAAGACTTTTAATATAAGTTTCTATAATAAATAAATATATTTTTATATAGAAGTTATAAAAGCGGTAGTTAAAAAAGAGTAAAAATATTTATATATTAAATAAACGACGTAATTATAATATAGTTCGAGAAGGTTAAAATTATTCTTTCCTCCCGTTTCTTTTTCCTAAGAATCTTATCTAGTCCTTTAAATCTTAGGATATTTTTAATAAAAAAATTAATCCCTATAAATAAATATATAATCTCCTTTATCTTATTATCGAAGTTAAATATATCGTAAATAAAATCGGTGCCGAGCGACCGTTAATTTATATTATTTTTTAATTCTCCTTAATATTTTAAGAGTAAAGGGAATATCGCGGCGAAAATAAATTATCGAGTTATAATTTTAAAAAACGAATTTCTTAACGTAAAATATATATTTTTCTTTTTATTTTATATTTACTTTCGAAGTAATATTTAAAATTTATTAACGAGTTTCGAGGTAGAATTATCGAGTACTTTACGACGGCTAAATAAAAAATCGACGGGTATATTATTATATACGTATTTAACGAGATTAAAGATATCGTATTTAAATCTTTTACTCTTTTTAATATATTATAATATAAAACTAGTTATTTAACGGCCGAATATTAAGATTAAATTTTATAAACTAGGATAATTATTACCGTCTCTAGTATAAACTTTAAATTACGATTAAATTATAGAACTTTATTCGTAGTAAAGCCGTATAGATCTTTATTATTAAATTTAAGATTTTTAAAATAACGAACTACGCCTTCGATATCGGTAGGTTTAATAATAATAAATATACTATTTATAGTAAATAATAAAAGAATTCCTATTTAGTAATATATTTATATAATTTAAATAACCCTTTATAATCCTTAAACTATAAACTTTAATAGATAGAATTCGTCGATAATTATTTATATAGGTATAACGATAGAGATAAGGCCTTTAAACCACCTTTATATAACCCTATTATTTAATTTATTAAACGGTAGTATTACGTCCCTAGTCTAGTTATATAAAATATTAAAAGACTAAATAATATACGCGTTATAAGAACTAAGAGTTATCGAGATTATATATTACTCCGTTTCTTTAATAGTTATTCCTTTTCCCTTCTAAAAATCTAAGAAAAAAGATTTTATAAATCTTTTATTTTCGTAATAAACGGGCGCTTAAGAATATTTCGGTTATATTATATTAAATTCCTCCGCCGTTAAAAGATTACTAGTATTATATTAATTATAAAAGACGCGAAAAAGAAACTTTACACCTATATAAGACGCGTATATCTTCGGCTATTAATTAAACTATATAGAAATAATTCCTTTTACTTTATATATAAAATAAAACCCCTTTTTAGGGATTAATTTAATAATATCGGACGAAGGATCGTAAGGATATTATTTAAAAAACTTTAATAAATTTAAATAATAACTATTATTATCGGTAATACGATACTTCCTCCGCTCTTTAACGTCTAACGAGTAACGATATTATTTAATAATTATATATATTTCGTGGAGAAAATTTTCGAAAAGGATAATATTAATAGTTTAAATTATCTACGAAGTTATTTAAAATTAAAGATTAATAGTTTAATTTAGTTTTAAGATAGGATATACCTTTCCGAGGTTTATACCGTTAACGAGAATACTACCGTTAAAGTCGTTTCTAGTTTAAAAGTATATAATATAAATACTAAAGACTTAATATTAAGTAAAATAAATTTTTATACTAGGCGTTTTAATATATTATTAATCTTAGTATTAATAGGGTCGAGGTTAAATAAATAGTAATATAATTCTTATACGTCGAGTTTATATATATATACGTATTCTTTACTATTAAACTACGCTTTAATATCGAGAAAGAGATTAATAAGAGTTACTACGAATATAACGAAATATATAAATTTATAATTCTTACTAGCTCTATTTCTTACCTAGCCTCTCTTTATTTTTTAAATATAATCGCGTCTCCTCGTTAATCTTTCCCTTAATAAATTTATTTTTTATATATCTATTATCTCTCCTCTCTTTATTATTTATTTAAAACTACCCGCTTTTTTTTACGTAATAAATATACCTCCGGTAAGATAATTATATTATTATTAATTTTTATTTAATTTAAAGGTTATTTATATTTATACCCTTTTATCTCTAGTTTTATAATATATATTACTAAAGCTACTAGATTAACCCGTAACGGCGGGAGTATAAAAAATTAATACGAGATAAAAGGCGGGCGATTAAGTAAAGATAATTAAAAAGAAGAAATAAAATATTAAAATAGAGAGGGGAGTATTATAAATACTAAAGAATCTATTATTACGAAGACTAAATATAAATTATAAATTTTACGAGTTTTAGGGAAAGAATAAATATCTAGTTTAATAAATATCTTAGCTCGGTTTTATTCTTTATAATACCGAGACTTAAGAATTTCTATTAACCGGCGAGTAGTTAAAAGTAATAATAAAATATAATTAAAGTATATTTTATAAACTCGGTTATCTTTTAGATTTATAATTTACTCTTTAATTAAGATTTAAATAAAAATTAAATAATTAACGAACTCGAATTTAATATCGCTACCTAGAAGTCGCGTAGGATTAATTTTAATAAATTCTTAAATTATATATTTAAAAACCTCGCCCCCTTAATAGCCTACCTTTAATAATTAATATATTAAATTTCTCTTTAAATATAATATAAAGGACCGGCGTTAAGGTACTAAATATTATATAACGGGACGATTAAAATATTAAAGATTAATTAAATATAAGAAATTAAACGGGTATAAAAAAAAGTATAAATATTTTTTCTTTAAAATAAAGTATTTTATTATCGCTAAACTTTACGATACCGAGAGTATACTCTTTTACCGAGATAATATTATTTAAAACTATCGCGAATAATAATAGAAAATTCTTCGTAGCGAAGGTATAAATAATACGTTCATTAATATATATTTAAGGGTTTATAGTTTCTAGTTAAATTTATTTTAACCTAGAATATTCTATAATATATCTTAATACTATATAATATAAAGATATTATTTATATATAAAGCGGTAGTAATAAAGATTAAAATAAATATTATCTTTATTATAAAAGTAAAGCGATCGATAAAGGGTTAATAATTAAAGATGAAATAAAAGTAATAAAAAAGGAGAAATTTAATAATTAAATAAAAATTTAATTTAATTTAAATTATCTTATTTTAGAATCTATAATAAGTCGATTTAAAATAAATTTCAAGAATTTATTAAATAATAACTCTTTTACCGGGGATTTAAAAAAAAGAGAGGTATTAAATTAAAATCGCTTTATTTATAAAATATTATAATAAATATAAAGTAGAGTAATATACGTTAAGATAAACCGGGTTAAATATTCTATTATATAAAGTATTAAAGATACGCCGAGAGTTTATTAATATAAAGTAGTTACTTATCTCTAATAATAACCTTATATAATATTATATTTAATTACGTAAAGTCTAAAGTTCCCGTTTAATTATAAAAAATATAATATTACTAGCCTCTTTATACTCTATTTTTATCCTTAATTAAACCGTTTATATAAATAGGCTTTATAATATTATAATAAATATTATTTATAACGATTATCTTCGTAGAGCCTTCTTTAAAGGTAAAACTCCTAGATTAATAATCTTTAAAATTCGTTCTTCGTATTTAAGTATAGGTTTTAACGAATTTCTTATTTTATCTCTTTATTTTTTTCTTTATACTAGAGGAAAGGCCGGTTTTTAAAATAACGATATAAATATAATAAATACCTACGCGACTTTAATAAAGGCGAAAATTATATAAATATATACCTTTCCGTTAAAAGTAAAGCGCGGGCTCGAGATTAAAAGAAATAATTTAAATATAATTATAGAATAAATAAATAAAAACTTATTAAATTAATAAAGTTATAATACTCGTAGGGAAAATATTTATATATTATAATAAACGCTCGCCTACCGCGTTAATTAATATATTAAATAAAATCCTCGGGTAGATTATTTAATAGGGAGGATATAAAACTTAAAGTAATAATATAATAATAATAAAAAAAATCGCGGCCTAATAAATAAATATAATAATATAAATAAAGTAATACTATAGAGTGGCGTAGACTTATCGTATAAATATAAAGAAAATAAATCGAAATAAGTAAAAGAAATTACTTTATTAAATATATTAAATAAATAAAAGTAATTATATAAAATAAAAATAGAGTTTAAAAAGTTAAAAATAAAAAAATAAATAATTTATTAATAATTAATATAGTTTAAGATTCTAGCTCTCGAGTATAATATCGCTTTTTAAATTTAAATAATATTATTATAAATTTAATTTAGGTATTTAACGTAGAAATAATTTACCCTTTAATTTAAAATATACCCGATATTTATTTCTTAACGAAATTACTAAAAATTATCCCTTAATTATTATTTAGTATATCTTTATCGTCTTCCGTTCCCTTTAAACCGTCGAGGTCTACTATATACCCTACGATATTAAAGATACCCGTAGTAAATATATTACGAGCCTTCGTCTTCTTTAATATAACTACCTCTACTACGATACCGGCCACGGGATCTATATAAG
>JAABUS010001282.1_pt1 | contig 56158 bp, 56 predicted proteins | sample 5560161 | NCBI WGS metagenome assembly JAABUS01 (sample SAMN10711885, study PRJNA513376) | rock metagenome | isolation source: Antarctica rocks | place: Antarctica: Victoria Land, Trio Nunatak nord | collected 2016-01-04 | reverse complement strand
CCGCGAGATAGCCGAAGTCCGAGGATGCGAGTACGAGTGGCAACTCCGTCAGGAGACCCCGGCGGTTCCCTCTAATGCGAACTTGAGCGCCCTGCTCGCGAGGGCCGTTGAGAGCGATGGGCTCACCGTGCATCAATTACCCAGCGGAGCGGGACACGACGCCGCGCAGTTGGCGGCGCTTACGCCCATCGCCATGCTATTCGTGCGCTGTAAGGAAGGGATAAGCCACAACCCCGCCGAGTCGATCACGAAGGAGGACGTAGGGATCGCTCTGGACGTAATGAGCCGCTTCCTCGAACTGGTAGCTGGAGAAGCAGACTAGAATCGAAGAAGGAGAATTTATGAGCGATGTAAAGATAACGGCCGGGCCGTATGAGTTCATGGCCCGGTGGGAGAGGGAAAAGTCTCCGAAGACATGCGAGGCTTTCGAGAAATTGCTGCCTTACCGGCAGAAGGTTATTCATGTCAGGTGGAGCGGGGAATCCTGTTGGATACCTCTGGGTGACTACGACCTCGGTGTGGGTTTTGAGGACGCCACGAGCGTGCCGCAGGCCGGGGAGATTCTGTTCTACCCCGGCGGTTACTCGGAGACGGAGATCCTGTTTCCGTACTCCGGCACGATCTTCGCCAGCAAACTGGGCCAACTCGCCGGTAACCACTTCCTCACCATAACCGAAGGGCATGAGAACCTGCGCCCCCTGGGAGAGATGACCCTCTGGGAAGGCGCCCAGGACATAGTCTTCGACTGCGCCTGAGTACCTCGGAAATGAGTCCAGGGACCGGTGGGATCTCCCCGGCCCCTGCTGTCCCTACCGCGTCTGATCGTAACCTCGCCGCCTGGAGTATAATCTCGCAGAAGTTCCAGGATGCGAAAGTGTAATTTTAGGAAGCGAGTGTGGTCCGTGGCCGGTGGAGCATCGAACAATGGTTCACATGGGGCGGGTGTCCAGTCTCTAGAGAGGGCGCTGGATATCTTGGAAGTATTAAGCAAGTCCGAGCGCGAGATGGGTGTTACGGAGATCAGCCCGGCCGTCGGTCTGGCTAACGGGACGACGCATCGCCTGCTCGCCACCCTGACGCAGCGAGGCTACGCTCGTCAGGTCTCCGGGACTCGCAAGTACACTTTAGGACCCAAGACGATAACGCTAGCTTCCTCGGGCCGTGAGCGGCTCGGACCGCTGGCCCAACCTTTCCTGAAAGAGCTGATGGAGGTCAGTCAGGAGTCTTCCAACCTCGCCGCGCTGGATCGGAACTCGGTAGTCTACATCTCTCAGGTGCCGGCTTCTCGAATGGTTCGCATGTTTACCGAACCCGGTAACCGCGTCGCCTCACACGCAAGCGGCACGGGCAAGGCCCTCCTCGCCTACCAGCCGCCGGAGGTGGTGGATTCGATAGTCGGTAGGGGAGACCTGCCACGCTTTACACCCCACACAATAACCGACATAAAACAGCTCAAGGAGGAATTGGGGCGCATCCGTGAGCAGGGTTACGCCATAGATTCCGAAGAGGTGGAGGAAGGAGTCCGCTGTCTCGCCGCGCCGGTCGTCGGCGCTGAAGGCAGGGTAGTGGCGGCCATAAGCATCTCCGGCCCGACGAGCCGCCTGGACCGGGACCGGATGAAAGAGTTGATCCCCCACATCAAAAGGATCGCCAGCGACCTCTCCAACAACCTCAACGGCGCCGACTGAGAACGGGCGGCCCGAACTCTCAACCATCCGAGAGGACTCTACTGATCTACCCACGTTCGTAACCGCAGTATAAGCACCTTGCCCGCTCCTCCCCGGAGCACAGTGATTACGCCATTCAAATCATCCCCAAGATTGCTCCTCACCATAGACTTATCTCTCCTCCACGCAAGAGGATTTTCGCAACCCTGCTCTTGACATCCGCCACACTCGTTCCTATAATTCATTCCACAAAATGAAATATATATTTTATATAATGGAGACAAACTGGATGTGAGGAGGTAGGGAGTCGGATGAAGTTCAGCGCGAACGTTTCGATCCTGTTCAAGGAGTCGCCGTTTCTGGAGCGCTTCGGACGGGCGGCGGAGGCGGGATTCTCGGCGGTGGAATTCTGGTGGCCGGCAGGGGAGGATCTGGGAGAGGTAGAGAGGGCTATAAAGGACACCGGTCTTCACGTCGCGCTCTTCAACTTCGATGCGGGAGACATGCCGGGTGGTGAGCGGGGGCTGGTGAGTGACCCGGAGCGGCAGGAGCAGTTCCAGGAGAACGTTCTGGTGGCGCTGGAACTGGCACGGAAGCTGGAATGCGGGCGGATGAACATACTCGCCGGACATGAGAAAGAAGGGATGAGCCGCGAGGAGCAGTTGGATCTCGCCCGTGAGAACGTCGCGTTCGCCGCGGACGAGGCGAAAAACGCCGGGGTCGAAATAGTAGTAGAGGCGGTCAATACCTTCGAGAATGGACCGTACCTGCTTTACCGGACGGAGCAGGCGATGGAGTTCGTGCGGAGCGTGGGGCGGGAGAACGTCAAGATACAGCACGACTTCTACCACATGCAGCGGATGGAGGGGAACTTGGTCGCGACGCTGCGGGAGCACATCGGCGTGATCGGTCACGTCCAGATCGCCGACGCTCCTGGACGTGGGGAGCCTGGGACCGGCGAGATCCACTACCAGTATGTACTTGGTGAGCTGGAGAAGCTCGGCTACGACGGATACGTCGGCCTGGAGTACAACCCGAGCGGTGGCGACACGGAAGCGAGCTTCTGGTGGCTGCCGGAGGGGTCGCGCGGGGGCGACGTCAGTGTAGAAGACCTCAAACTCTAGAAGGAGGATCAGATGGCGGAGAAGATCGGATTCATCGGGCTCGGCATCATGGGCAAGCCCATGGCGAAGAACCTGCTGGAAGCCGGCTACGAACTGACCGTCTACAACCGCACCCGCGAGAAAGCCGAGGAGCTTGGTGGAGACGGCGCGACGGTGGGCAGCAGTCCGAAAGAGGTCGCGGAGAACAGCGACCTCATCATCACCATGCTCCCGGACTCGCCGCAGGTCCGTGAGGTCGTGAACGGGGAGGGTGGTGTTCTGGAGGGTGTCAGAGAAGGCGCTCTGATCGTGGACATGAGCACCATCTCTCCCGTCGTGACTGAGGAACTTGCGGCGGTGGTAGAGGAGAAGGGGGCGAGCATGCTGGACGCTCCGGTCTCTGGCGGGGACGTGGGGGCCATCGAGGGGACGCTCTCCATCATGGTAGGTGGCGACGAGGGGGACTTCGAGCGGGCGAAACCGCTGTTCGACGTTATAGGCAAGACGGTTACGCACGTCGGGCCGACGGGGGCGGGGCAGGTCACGAAGGCGGCGAACCAGATCGTGGTGGCGCTGACCATCGAGGCCGTTTCGGAGGCGCTGGTGCTCGGTTCGAAGGGCGGGGTTTCGCCGGAGAAGATCCTGGACGTCCTCGGTGGCGGGCTCGCGGGTAATAAGGTGATGGAGGTCAAGCGGGAGAAGTTCCTGTCGCACACGTTCGACCCCGGCTTCCGCTCCGAACTGCACCATAAGGACCTCGGCATCGCGCTGGCGGCGGGCCGCGAGTACGGCGTGGCGCTACCCGTTACGGCGATAGTGGACCAGATGCTACTCGCGATGAGGAAGAAGGGTTGGGGCGGCGAGGACCACTCGGCGCTCTTGAGGATTATCGAGGACCTATCGCAGCACGAGATCGGCTAGTTCGGACAGCAGGGGAAGCCCGCAAGGGCCACGGGAAAGAGGAGAAAAGCATGGCGCGCATGGACGTGATGGACGCGGTCGTGAAGGTGATGGAGGACGAGGGCGTGGAGGTCGCCTTCGGGGTGCCGGGGGCGGCGATCCTGCCCCTGTACAAGTCACTCAGCAAGTCGGATCGGATAAAGCACTACTCCGTGCGCCACGAGGAAGGCGGCACGCACGCCGCAGACGGATATACGCGGGTGACGGGGAAGGTCGGGATCAACATCGGGACGAGCGGTCCGGCCGGCACTAATATGATCACAGGCCTCTACACCTGCATGGCCGACTCGATACCCCAGATCTGCATAACGGGACAGGCCCCCACGAACGTGTTGCACAAGGAGGCGTTCCAGGCGGTGGACATCGTGGAGATCGCCAAGCCTGTCACCAAGTGGGCTGTGCAGGTCAAGGAGCCGGCGCAGCTTGTGTGGACGTTCCGCGAGGCGTTCCGGATCGCCCAGGAGGGGCGGCCCGGTCCGGTGCTCATAGACCTCCCGCTCGACGTGCAGACCAGCGGCCTGGAGGTGGACTTCGACGCGCAGCGCGGCGGACGGCTGCATTTTGACAAGCCCGAGCCGGGTCCGAACGCCATCCGGCAGGTCATAGAGATGATCCTGGACGCCAAGCGCCCCGTGCTGATGCCCGGCGGCGGGGTTATCGCCACCGATGCGGCGGAAGAATTGGTGGAGCTGGCAGAGTACCTGCAGGTCCCGGTCAGCCCGACGTACATGGGCAAGGGCGCTATCAACGAGAACCATCCCCTCTACATGGGTATCGTCGGACTCCAGACCCAGCAGCGCTTTGCGAACGCGCTCTTCCTGGAGAGTGACTTGGTGGTGGGGATCGGCAACCGCTGGGCCGAGCGGCACACGGGCGACCTCGACGTGTACCGGGGTGACAGGAAGTTCGTCCACGTAGACATAGACCCGCGACAGATGGGGCGCGTCTTCCCGCCCGACCTGGCCGTCGTCTCCGACGCGAAGCTGGCCGTGGAGGCTATGTTCCAGACCGCCCGCGACATGACCCCCGAGCGGGAATCCGGCGAGTGGGTGGACCGGGTGGACGAGTTGCGTTCGACGTTGCTGCGTAAGATGGACTTCGACGACTCGCCCGTCAGGCCGCAGCGGGCCTACCAGGAGATGAACGAGTTCTTCGACGAGGACGCCATCATGGTAACGGCCATCGGTCTGTACCAGATCTTCGGCGGCCAGTTCCAGAAGACCTACAAGCCGCGCCACTACCTCTGCTGCGGGCAGGCTGGTCCGCTCGGATGGGAAGTCCCGGCGTGCATCGGCGTCAAGCTCGGAAGGCCGGACAACCTCGTCGTGGGTGTCGTCGGCGACTACTCGTTCCAGTTCCTCATGGAAGAGATAGCGGTCGCGGTTCAGTATAAGATTCCGTACGTGATCGTCATGCTCAACAACGGCTACATGGGCCTCATCCGCCAGAGCGAGATGAAGTACGACATGAACTTCGCGGTGGACATCTCCTACGAGGGGCCGGACTCAGACTACGGCATAGACAACGTGATGGTCATGGAGGCGATGGGCGCGTTTGGCCGCCGGGTGAGCAACCCGGAAGAGATACAGGACGCTCTGGCGTGGGCCGTGGAGACCAGCGAGGAGCGGCAGGCGCCGGTGCTGGTGGAGATCATGTGCGAGCGCGAGGTCAACGCTGCAATGGGCGTCTCGATAGACAAGATCAACGAGTACGAGCCCATCCTCGACGGCACGAGAGAGAAAGCCGGACAGGTGGTCGGAGGCATCCCTGAACGAGACTAGCGAGATGCGGCGCGAATTGGAAGAGATCCTATCGGCGGCCCTCGAAGCCGCCGATCCCGGAGAGGCGGTTCGCCGCTACCTGAAGGTCGAGGACGGCAAGATATTCGCCGGGGACGCTTCTTTCGAGCCCCGGCGGGTCTTTGTGCTCGCCGCCGGCAAGGCCGCCTATGCGATGGCCCGAGCCGCCGAAGAACTGCTCGGCGACAGGATATCCGGTGGTCTCGTCGTCACCAAAGACGGCAACGAGACGACTCTGGAGAGCCTGGAGGTCGTCGTCTCCTCACACCCCGAACCGGACGAGCGCGGCGTCGAAGCCGCGCGGCGGGTCGCGGAGTTGGCCGAATCCCTCGAAGAGGGAGACCTCTTACTCGCGCTCATCAGCGGCGGAGCGTCGGCGCTCCTTGCTGACCCCGCGCCGCCTATAGAGCTGTCCGACCTCAAGAAGCTCACCGGAGACCTACTCCGCAGCGGGGCCTCAATAGATGAGATCAACGCCGTCCGCAAGCACGTGTCTATGCTCAAGGGCGGCGGACTCGTCCGGGGCGCCGCCCCCGCGGACACTCTCGCCTTACTCCTCTCCGACGTGGTCGGCGACGATCTCTCGTCCATCGCCAGCGGCCTCACTGCCCCCGACCCAACGACCCTGGAAGGCGTGGAGAAGATCATCCATCGCTACGACCTGGACCTACCTGAGAGCGTAAAAGACCACCTGAAAAGCGGCTCCGAGACGCCGAAACCCGGAGACGCCATCTTCGAGCGGGTGACGAACGTCTTGGTTGGCGGTGGCCGCTTGACGGCCGAGGCGGCCGCGGAGAAGGCCAGGGACCTCGGCTACGAGCCGCTTCTACTCTCTACTTACGTCACGGGCCAGGCGCGCAACGCCGCTGGTCTGTACGCATCGATCATTAAGGAGATCCAGGAGAGCGGCAACCCCATACCCGCGCCCTGCGCCATCATCAGCGGCGGCGAGGCCACGGTGGTCGTGCGGGGAGACGGCACGGGTGGCCCGAACCAGGAGTTTGCCCTGACCCTCGCAGTCGAACTCGATGGCGTCGAAGGCTGGGCCGCTTTCGCTATCGACACGGACGGCAACGATGGTCCGACGGATGCCGCCGGAGGAATGGTTTTCGGAGAGACAGCAAAGGATATCCGGGCGAACGGTATCGACCCTGGAGAAGCTATTGACGACAACGATGCTTACGAAGCGCTTTCCGCCGGAGACGCTCTGATCCACACCGGACCAACAGGCACCAACGTCAACGATTTGCGGGTTGCCCTGATCTCCACTCTGGACTAACGCTGAGCAATGCCGGACGACTGCGGGTAGAATCCTTGCGTTTGTGACGTCGGTGCGTGCAGTTACAGGAGGAGGATCTTCTACATGAGGCCCGAAACCGGAGAGATCCTGGTGAGCTCGGAGCAGATCGCGGAGAAGGTGCGCGAGATGGGCGCGCTTATCACCCAGGACTATCGTGGCGAGCGTCCGCTGCTCGTGGGCATTCTGCGTGGCGCCGTCGTGGTGCTCGCGGACCTCATGCGCTACATAGAGTTGCAGTGCGAGATCGACTTCATGGAAGTCAGCTCTTACGGTACGGGAACCTCTTCCAGCGGCGTCGTCCGAATCCTGAAAGACCTCGAAGAAGACCTCACCGGCCGCCACGTCCTGATCGTCGAGGACATCATAGACACTGGAATTACGCTCTCCTACCTCCGTCGCTCGCTACTAACCCGCAAACCCGCGTCCCTGGAGTTCTTTACCCTACTCTCCAAACCCTCCCGCCGCCGCGTGGACCTGGACGTGAAGTATGTCGGCTTCGAAGTACCCGACGAGTTCGTCGTCGGGTATGGCATCGACTACGCGGGCTACTTCCGCAACTTGAAGGACATCTACGCCCTCAAACCCGAAACCACCGGCAACACCGACAACTAGGGCGTGTCTCCCAAGTGGACAAATCTCAGGCCGTTTGGATAGCTCTTGGTGTCAAATGTCCGGTAGCGAGATGCCGATACCGTAAGAGCGGTGAGCTATCCAACGAGAGTTGACCGGCCGGCACCCCATCGAGGGCAGCTGAAGCAGAAAGAGAAGAGAAATGAGGCTCGACAAGCGGGACCACAGGTCATTGGTGCTCTGGGCCACTGACTGCGCCGAGCACGTACTCCCATACTTCGAGGAGAAGTACCCGAAAGACAACCGGCCTCGGAATGCTGTCGAAGCAGGGCGCGCCTGGGTGCGTGGTGAGATTGCGATGAGCGAGGCGCGCGCCGCCGCATTTGCCGCCCACGCCGCCGCCCGCGATGCCGATCAAGGTGCGGCCTGCGCCGCCGCCCGTGCAACCGGCCACGCCGCCGCAACCGCCCACATGGCCGCCCACGCCCCTCACGCCGCCGCCTACGCTGTTAAGGCCGCCACCTACGGCCCGTCACCACCGACTCCGCCGTGCCGCCGCAAAGGAATGTGACTGGCAGTACCGACGCCTTCCGAAGCACCTTCAGCCAGTAGCGTTTCCCGTCTAAGACAATCCCCCAAGGCAATAACTGAGGCCGTGAGGACTGTTCCCTGACGGCTATCGTGCCGAGCTACGGTTAGATGCCACGCCTGGAGCATCGCCGCCGACACATGCTCGACTTGGGAGACATGCTCTAGGTCTCGACCTAACTCTGAACCCCCCGCCATAACCCTCGACAAACCATATCTACTCTTGGCGAGATCGCTTTAGAGACCTGCTCAGTGAAATTTTGCAGATTTTCTGAAAAACATCGTATCTACTCTTGCTTTTGTAAACACAATCGGGTATAAACAAAAATATACAGGCATAATAACAACAGAAACGGGAAAGGTTCTGAGGTTATGTTGCAGGAGGAGCAGGGACAACCGAGGTATGCGGAGGAGCGTCACCGGCGCATTGTGGAGCTTGCGCGGGGCGGGGGGCGTGTCGAGGTGACGGCGTTGGCTTCGTCGTTCGGGGTTTCTCCGGAGACTGTGCGGCGCGACCTTGCGGCACTGGAGCGTCAGGGGGCGTTGCGGCGGACGCACGGTGGGGCTGTTCCGGTCGAGCGTCTTTGGTTCGAGCCGGAGGTTGCCGAGCGTCTGGTAACGATGCCGGAGGAGAAGGCCCGCATTGCGCGGGCTGCGCTGCGTTTCGTGCCGTCTCAGGGGGTGATCCTCCTGGATGCCGGCACGACGACCGGGGCGCTGGCGGAACTGTTGCCGGCGGGCCGGGATCTCACGGTGGTCACCAATGGGTTGCCGATAGCCACCGTGCTTGCGGCAAGTCCTTCGATAACCGTCTACGTCGCCGGTGGCCGGGTACGCGGCAGGACGCTCGCGGCGGTCGACGACTTCGCGGCGCGTTTCATTGAAGATTTGGCCCCCGAGGTGACATTCATCGGGACCAACGGGGTAATCGCCGGGCGGGGGTTGATGACGCCGGATCCGGCCGAGGCCACCGTGAAGCGGGCCATGATCCGGAGCGGGCGCCGGGTGATTTTGCTCGCCGATCACACGAAGTTCGGACGGGAGCATTTCGTCCGGTTCGCCGAGATCGGCGATATAGATGTGTTGGTCACCGACAGCGGCCTCGGTGACGACACGGCGCAAGAGTTCGAGGCCGCCGGAGTGGAGGTAGTGCGCGCATGATCGTTACCCTGACCCCAAACCCGAGCCTGGACCTCACTTACGAACTAGAGGAGATGCTGCGTGGGGAGGTCCAGCGGGCCGTAACAGTCTCCGTCGAGGCCGGGGGCAAGGGCATCAACGTCTCCCGCAACCTCGTCGCGAATGGCGTTGACTCCAGGGCCGTTGCGCCGGTGGGCGGGCCGAGTGGGGAGCAGTTTCTCAGCCTGCTCGAAGAATCCAGGATCAAGCTCGCGCGAGTGCCGGTAAACGAGCCGGTCAGGGCGAACATAACCATTGTCGAACGAGAGGGGGTACTGACCAAGATCAACGCTGCCGGTCCTAACCTATCGAACGCGGAGGTTGACCGGCTACTGCAAGAGACCGCCACCGCCGGGAGCGGTGCGGATTGGGTCGCGGCCTGCGGGAGCCTGCCGCCGGGTGCGCCAAAAGACCTGCTCGCCCGAGTAGTGACAGCCGCCCGCGAAGCCGGGTGCCGCGCCGCCGTGGATAGCAGCGGAGCCCCACTAATCGCGGCGCTGGAGGCGAAGCCTGACCTCCTGAAGCCCAACCTGGAAGAGCTCTCCGAGATCGCGGGTCGCCGGCTGACCACCTTCGGGGATGTGCTCGCCGCCGCGGAAGAGGTCCGGGCGTCAGGCATCGCGACCGTCTTCGTCTCCCTCGGGGCGGACGGCGCGATCCTGGTGGACGAGTCAGGCGCGCGGCACGCGGATACGCTGCCCTTTACCCCGCGCAGCACGGTAGGCGCGGGGGACGCACTGCTGGCCGGATTTCTCGCGGCCGGTGGCGCGGGCGTGGCGGCGCTCGTGGAGGGGGTGGCATGGGGAGCGGCGGCGGCGCGGCTCCCCGGCACTAGAACCCTGACGCCGGGAGATGTGGACCGGGATTCCGTGCGGGTCCGCAATGCAATTGATAAGGAAAGACAACTGAAAGGAGAAGCACCCAGATGAGCCCAACCATAGACGACATCAGCAGCCCGAACCTCGTGGCGCTCGACCTCGACCTCGCCGACCGCTGGGCGGCCATAGACGCGCTTGCCGACCTCCTGGAGCGCGACGGGCGACTTAACGACCGGGACGCCTACGTCCAGGCCGTCCGCGCCCGGGAAGAGGCCACCGGCGGCACCGCGATGGAGATGGGCATAGCCATACCGCATGCCAAGTCCGCAGGAGTGTCGGAGGCCGGCTTCGCTTTCGGACGCGCCAACTCCGCCGTTGACTTCGGCGACGCGGAGGCGGACCTCATATTCTTGATTGCCGCACCTGATGGCGAGCATAACCTGCACGTCACAGTGCTCCAGCAGCTTGCCCGGAGGCTCGTGCATGAGCGGTTCAGGACGGCTCTGCGGGAAGCCAAGACGCCCGAGGAAGCCTTCAACTTAATACGCGAGGAGGTTTCCATCTCCAAGTAGCCGGTCGATAGACAGAGGGAACCGTCAAGACAAAAGTGAGGAAAGGGAGATAGAGCAGTGAAGTTTATAGGAGTAACCGCCTGCCCGACGGGGATCGCGCACAGCGCGATGGCCGCCGAGGCGCTGGAGACGGCGGCAAAAGAGAAGGGGCATGAGATCTGGATCGAGATCCACGGCGCCTCCGGCGTTGATTTCGTCGATCCGCAGGTGATCCGTGACGCGGACGCGGTCATGATCGCATCCGACGCGACCGTCGCCGAGCGCGGACGTTTCGCCGGTAAGCCGACCGTGGAGGTCCGTCTCAGGGAGGCGATAGATAAGCCGGGTGACGTCGTGGACCGGGCCGTTGCCGCCGCCGAGCAAGGCGCGAGCGCGGCAGGAGCCACATCCACCGCCGCCGCTGACGCCGACGACGAGAATGCGGCAATTCCCTCAGACATGGGGGGTTCCGGATGGGGCGCGGAGGTCCGTCGCTGGCTGATGACCGGTGTCAGTTACATGATCCCGTTCGTCGTCGCGGGCGGCATCCTGATCGCGCTCTCCTTCGCGTTCGGCGATACGGTGAAGGTAACGGATTCTGACGTGTATAAGCACTTCACCATTCCGGCCCTGCTCTTCAAGATCGGGGCGACCGCCTTCGGGATGCTCGTGCCGATTCTCGCCGGGTTTATCGCTTACGCGATGGCTGACAGGCCCGGTATCGCTCCCGGCGTCGTCGGCGGGCTCATAGCCAACGACATCGGCGCCGGGTTCCTCGGCGGTATCGCCGCCGGGCTCCTCGCGGGCGCAGTCATAATCTTGCTCAAGAAGATCAAACTGCCCGGTGGCTTCGGGCGGCTCATGCCGATCCTGGTCTATCCGATCGTCGGATGTCTGGTAGTCGGTACGCTCATGATCGTGGTTCTGGGACAACCGATAGCCTCAGCCACCGAAGGGCTACAAGCCTGGCTCAAGGGCCTGCACGGTGCGAACGCTATTCTGCTGGGCATTATCCTCGGGTCGATGATGGCCTTCGACATGGGTGGTCCGGTCAACAAGGCGGCTTATGCCTTCGCTATCGCCGGTCTCGCCGGTGGCGCCTATGCGCCAATGGCGGCGGTGATGGCGGCGGGTATGACGCCGCCGTTGGCCCTGGCGCTCGCTAACCTGATAAGGCCCAAGCTCTTTACGCCGGCCGAGCAGCGCGCCAGCCAGGCAAACTGGGTCCTGGGAGCCTCATTTATCACGGAGGGCGCAATACCGTTCGCGGCGGCGGACCCGCTGCGCGTGATCCCGGCCTGCATGGTCGGGTCCGCGACCGCGGCCTCGATGTCACTGGCGTTCGGCGCGACGCTTCGAGCTCCGCACGGTGGTATCTTCGTCATAGGGCTGATCGGTCACTGGCCGCTGTACCTGCTCGCTATCGCCGTGGGCACCGTTATTAGCGCCGTGCTCGTGGTCGTGTTCAAGTCGCTCGGTATGAGAAAGGCCGAGCAGACCGCGACGGCGGACACTTCCACGCAGTCCAGGCAGGCGGCAAGCGTCTAGAAGTGTTAAAAAGATGTGGTCCCGGACGTAGGGGAATCTGAAATACGTCCGGGACCAGGGGGAAAAGAACGAAAGCGAGGTCCGAAGATGGTGGAAAGGGAAGTGGTTGTCGTTCCCGAAGCGGGTCTGCATGCCCGGCCGGCGGCGATGTTCGTCAAGGAGGCCAAGCGCTACAACTCCGACATCGTGGTAGTAAAGGGCGAGACGGAGGCGAACGCTAAAAGTTCGCTCAAGCTGATGACGCTCGGGGCCAAGCACGGGGACAAGCTCATCATTCGCGCCGACGGCGAGGATGAGAATGACGCGGTCGAGGCTCTGGCTGCGGTGATCTCACAGGAGGAGGAGTGAGGCCATGGCGGAGCGAGCCAGACTTTCAGGAATAGGCGCCTCAGAGGGCGTGGCCGTCGGGCAGGTGTTCGTCCACCGTCCCGGCGAGCTCAAACCCGAACGGGAGACGATCCCCGAGGGGACGGCCGATAAGGAACTGGAACGGTTCCATGCAGCGGTTGAGGTTGTGGCGCGGCGGCTGGCGGAGACTGCGGATGAGTTGCGGGAAGCCGGGAGCGAGTCAGAGGCGGGGATCTTCGACGCTCACGGCGAGATGGCCGAGGATGAGGACCTACATTCCGGTGTCGAGGAGCGGGTGCGGGAACTCGAAAGCCCGGAGGCCGCCATTCTGGCGGTCGGTGAAGAGTACGCGCAAACGTTCGCCGAGATGGATGACGAGTACATAGCCGCCCGCGCCGACGACGTCCGCGACGTCGCTCATCAGATAGCAGCCGAACTGATGGGCCGGGACGCCGCGGGACTGTCGTCTCTGGGGACCCCCTCTGTCGTCCTGGCGACTAGCCTCGCTCCCTCGGACACGGCCCGCATTCCCAAAGGGATGGCCCTCGGGTTCGTCACCGCTGAAGGCTCCAAGACGTCGCACGTCTCGATCATGGCTCGCTCGATGGGCATACCGGCAGTTGTAGGGGTCGGCGCTGCGCTCGAGGAGTCCTTCGATTCCAACACGGCCGCAGTTGACGGTGGGGAAGGGTACGCGGTAGTGGACCCGGATCCCGAAACAGTATCTGACTTCGAGGCGAAGAGGAAGCTAGCGTCCGAACAGCGGGCCGCTCTGGATGAGTATCGGCACGTCGAGGCCCGTACCAGCGACGGACGCCGCATAGAGGTCTCGGCCAACCTGGGCTCGGCCAAAGATGCGGAGGATGCGATCTCACAGGGCGCGGAGGGCGTTGGGCTCTTTCGCACGGAATTCCTGTTCATGGAGCGGGATCAACTGCCTACGGAGGAGGAGCAGTACGAGTCCTATAGCACGGTAACGCGAGCCTTCGGTGAGCGGCCGGTGGTCATCCGCACGCTCGATGTCGGTGGAGATAAGGACCTGCCTGGCGTGGACCAGCCCGTTGAAGAGAACCCATTCCTGGGCTGGCGCGGCATAAGGATGTGCCTAGACGTACCTGAACTATTCAAGCCGCAACTGAGGGCGCTACTGCGGGCGGGAGCGCACGGGAACCTGAAGATAATGTTTCCAATGGTCGCGGACGTGAGCGAGATCCAGGCGGCGAAGAAGATACTGGACGAGTGCCGGGACGAACTCCAAAGTGAAGGTGCGGAGTACGGTACGGTAGAGGTGGGGGTCATGGTCGAGACGCCGGCGGCGGCTATCCTCGCGGCGAATCTGGCGCCCGAAGTCTCCTTCTTCTCTATCGGGACTAACGACCTGGTCCAGTACACCCTGGCCGCGGATAGGGGCAACGAGCGGTTGCGCCACCTGCAGAGCGCGGACCATCCGGCGGTCCTGAAGCTCATCGGCCTCACCTGCGAGGCGGCGAACGAAGCCGGGATCTGGGTTGGGGTGTGCGGCGAGGCGGCGGGAGAGCCGGCACTGATCCCAAAACTGATAGACCTCGGTGTTACCGAGTTGAGTATGGGCGCGCCCTCCATAGCGCGGGCGAAGAAGATAGTCTCGGAGCTTTAGCTTCTAGCGAGCCTGGCGCGGGGGCGCGGTGGAGCGCCGGCTATGCTCGAAGTCCGTTACCTGCGTGACTTCTCTGAATAGTCCGAGCGGCTTGCCCAGGGCCTTGAAGGGCCACTTTGCTACCTCCATCGGGTGGAACATCTCTCCGGCGACCTTCGCAGGGAGCCTGCTGGTTCGGTCGGCCAGGTCGCGGGCGTATGCGGTGTAGATGTGATCCGAGTAGACCTGCGTGTAGCCGCAGATGGCGCAACGGCTGGCGCAGAGGTGCCTGGAGAGGTACAGAAGCTCGTGCGCTCCCTCGATCCCGCAAGATGAGCAGGTGAGCGTGGCGTCTCTCTCGACCTTCAAAGTTTCCTCTTCACAGTAGCAGCTCCCAGTCCGTCAACGCCGCCTGTAAGTCCATCAGGAACCGGCCCCCGTCCGCCCCGTCCGCTACCCGATGGTCTACCGAGAGTGTACCCGAGATCACGCGCCGGGGCATCCACTCGCCATCCCGCCACTCCGGGACCGTACGAACCTTGCCCACGGCGAGTATCGCGGCCTCCGGCGCGTTGATCACCGCGTCGAAGGAGTCTATCTCCATCATCCCGAGGTTGGAGAGCGTGAAGGTCCCTCCCGAGAGGTCCTGCGGCTTGAGCTTGCCCTCCCGCGCTCTTTTCACCAGGTCCTTCGATGTTCGGGTTAGCTCTTTTAGAGGTAGCCTGTCCGCGCCTTCGAGGACAGGAACTACGAGGCCTTCATCCGTCGCCACCGCTATCCCGAGGTTCACGCGCTCGTTTATTTGCAGTTCTCCCTCGACGTAGCGGCCGTTCAGACGCGGGTGGTTCTTGAGCGTGCGGGCCACGGCGAGGGCCAGTAACTCGGTAATAGATGGGGCGGGATCTAGCCGCTGCTTGAGACGCTCCACAACCGTTACCAGCCGGTCCGCGTCGAGGTCGCGGCTCAGGTAGAAGTGTGGCACGTCTCGGAAGCTCTTCGCCGTCCGCTCGGCTCCCAGCCGCCGGAGGCGGGAGAGCGGCTCCCGGCGGGAGGCATGGGCTGCGGAAGGCGTGACGGAAGGCTCCGGCCGAGTGTCTTGCCTGACGTCTGCCTCCAGCACGTCGGAGAGGTAGACCCTTCCATGCGGCCCCGAGCCAACGATGCTCTCCAGGGTGATGCCGCGGTCGGCGGCGACCCGCCGGGCCGCCGGAGAGGCGCGGACGACCTCCCGGTTCCCGTTGCGCCGCGCGTTTTCGGGTTTGTTTGCCGCGGCCTGTACGGTCATCTCTGGCACGGGCTCGTCTTGTTCTGTCTGCTTTTCATCCGGTTCCGGGACTTCTTCACCGGGGGCGGCGATATAGGCGAGTGTGGCGCCGACCGGGACGGTCTCGCCTTCTTTTCCCTGGATGTTCCTCAAGACACCTCCGGCGGGGGCTTCTATCTCGAAGGAGGTCTTGTCCGTGTCTATCTCCAGTATGGGTTGTCCTTTCTCGATCTCGGCGCCTTCCTCCACGAGCCAGCGGATGATGCTCGCTTCCTCCATATCCATGCCGAGGCTCGGGACTTTTAGCTCCGTAGCCATCTAGGAGTACACCCCGACGCGAGCATCGAGGACGGCTTGCACCGCATCGACTACCTTCTCCGGACTTGGCCTTATGTGAGCTTCGAGGTTCTTGTTGTAGGGGATCGGGACGTCAGCTCCGGCGACTCTGGCCGGCGCGCGATCCAGGGTGTAGAAGCTCTCGCTCTCCACGATCCGCGATACGATCTCGGCGCCCCAGCCCGCGGTCTTTACGTCCTCCTCGACGACCACGAGCTTCCCGGTCTTCTCCACCGAGCGCGCGACGGTCGCGTGGTCCATGGGGGAGAGGGTACGCAGGTCAACGACCTCCGCCGCGATTCCGCTATCGGCGAGAGTATCCGCCGCCTCCAGGGCGTAGCGATGCACCAGACCGGCGGCGGCTATGGTCACGTCCTCGCCCTCGCGGCTGACGTTTGCCTCTCCCAGGGCGATGCGGTAGGGTTCTTCGGGGACCTCGCCTTTGCGGTTGTAGAGTAGTTTGTGCTCATAGAAGATCACCGGGTTCGGGTCGTCGAGCGCGGCGAGGAGAAGGCCCTTCGCGTCGTATGGGGTCGAGGGCATGACTACTTTCAGGCCCGGCACGTGGATGAACCAGGCTTCCAGGGACTGGGAATGTTGGGCGGCGGCCCCCGTGCCGGCCCCTCCTGGGGTGCGGATGACCATCGGGACTTCAGCCTCGCCGCCGAACATGTACCGGATCTTGGCGGCCTGGTTGACGAGCTGGTCCATGCAATGGGTGATGAAGTCCGAGAACTGAATCTCCGCTATCGGCCGCATCCCAACGAGCGCCGCGCCTGCGCAAAGCCCGACGAACCCGGCCTCGGAGATCGGGGTGTCCACTACGCGTTCCTCACCGAACTCCTCGACCATGCCCCGGCTCGCGCCGAAAGCTCCGCCGTAGACGCCCACGTCCTCGCCCATCAGGAATACAGAGTCATCCTCGCGCATGGCGTAAGTCATCGCCTCGCGGATGGCGTCGCGGTAGGTGATCTCTTCTCTAGGCATATACGTCCTCCAGGGCGGACTCGGGCTCGGGTTCCGGCTCGAGGTCAGCCTTCGCGAATGCTTCTTCGATCTCCTCTTTCGCCCATTTCTCTACTTCGCGCCACTCATCCTTCTCCAGCACGCCCTCTTTTTCGAGAGTTGCGGAGAAGCGCTGGATGGCGTCCTGTTTGCGCCATTCACTGATCTCATCTCGCGTACGGTAGAGGTTGGCGTCGCTCTTGGAGTGCCCGAGATAGCGGTAAGTCACCGCTTCAAGCAGGGTGGGACCGCCGCCGCTTCGGGCTCGTTTGACGGCTTCGGAGGCGGCTTCGTTTACCTCGTCCAGTTCCATCCCGTTGACCGTTGCGCCGGGCATCCCGTAACCGGAGGCGCGCGTCGAGATTTGCTCTATGGCGAAGGCTTTCTTGACGCTCATGGACATGCCGTACTGGTTGTTCTCGCAGACGAAGATGACCGGCAGCTTCCAGATCGCCGCGAGGTTGAGGGTCTCGTGGAAGATCCCCTCGTTCGCCCCGCCGTCGCCGAAGAAGCAGACGGCCACGCGGTCCTCCTTGCGTTGCTTGAAGGCCCAGGCCGCGCCGCAGGCGATGCCCATGCTACCGCCGACGATGCCGTTAGCGCCGAGCATCCCGGCTCCCACGTCGGCGATGTGCATGCTCCCGCCCTTGCCGTGGCAGTAGCCTGACGCCCGTCCCAGAAGCTCCGCGGCCATGCGTTCCACGTCCAGGCCGAAGGCGAGGGCGTGACCGTGACCCCGGTGGGTGCCGGTAATGACATCCCCTTCCGAGAGCGCGGAGATAACGCCTGTCGCGACCGCTTCCTGTCCCACGTAGAAGTGGGCGGTGCCATGAAGGGCGCCCGCAGCGTAGAGTTCGTCCACCTTCTCGTCAAAAGCCCGGATCATGAGCATCGTCTCCAGAAGCTCTCGCCGGTTCTTATACGTCTTCATCACGGTCTCCTTTACCTGATACGTCCGATACGTACAACAGCGAACGGGCGAGATCCCGATCGCAGACCAGAGCCTTTACGTAGCGACCCTTCAACGCGGCAGCGACGCCGGGGGCCTTCTCTGCTCCTGTAGCGATGCCGACAACCTTAGGGATGTCTTGGAGTTGCTTCAGGGTGAGGCCGACGATCCTCTCGGAGAACTCGGGGAGGCGGGGGGCACCGTTCGCGTCCAGGAAGTGGCAGCAGATGTCGCCCACGATGCCCCTTTCCCTGAGCCCCAGAAACTCTTCCAGCGTGAAATAGCCGGCCTCGACCAGCGTTGAGTTCGGGAGAATACTCCCGATCCCGACGACCGCCACGTCGCAGACCGCACCCTCGGCCAGTGTCTCCTCGATGCCTGGTAGCGCCGCCAGTTCCGTGCGGCTCTCAGGTGAGCGAGCGATGGCTGGAGCGGCGAGGTGCAGGCTCTCCACACCGAGCTTCTCGGCAAGCACCGCGCAGACTTGGTTCGAGTGCAGTCGGGTCTTCGCTTTGCCCATGCCACCGACCAGCGGGACTATCCTCTTGCAGGCGAAGGCCCGGCGCGGCGTAGTGTCCGCAAGCGCGCGCAAAGATACGCCCCAGGAGAGCCCCAGGACTTTATCCGGCGTGCAGAGGCGCTCGAGCAGCGCTGCGCCCACCCGGCCGGCGGCGACCTCCGTGGACTCGCGATCCTCGCTGGTAGCGACTACTAGGGCTTCTTCTAGACCGTAGCGATCCTCAAGGGCTATCTCGAGCGGCGCAAAGTCTCCGGCGGGTTCGGCTAGCTCGATCTTTACCAGGCCCCTGTCGCGGCCCTCGGCAAGCAGCTTCGAGACCTTCGGACGCGAGAAGCCCATGCGCGCGGCGACCTGAGCCTGGGTGAGGTTGTGTTCGAAGTAGAGGTGGAGCACCTTCACGATGAGGTGGTCCTCCTCCGAAAGGCTGCGGTAGTCGACAGGATAGCGAATAGCCACCTCTCAGCTACTCGCCTCTTCGAGGGTGAGGTCCTTACCGAGCACGTTCCAATAGTGCCACATCTGGTGTCAGAGCTCCCTATTATCTGCAACATCCACAGCATCACCAACACTAGGATCAACGTCGACAAATAGCCCGCAATCGTCGCCCGTCCCACCCCATCAGACGAACACGACAGCGTACATAAACGATACACGTAACTTTTGTCAGAGTCAAGAACAAAAGTCAATACAGTGAGAAAAAGGTGATTTCTGACCGGAGATGGACCGCTCTTCTTTCTCTCTACTCATTTACCTACCGAGAGGGGCTTAGTTCATACTGCTTCCTCTAGCGAGCGTTTCTCGCTCCGATCACTACGCCTGGGTACTCGGGTCGAGTCCATAACACACTCCAGCAGATATGCCGCCGTACTGTCGTCCGTCACGAGGGTGGTGGCGTAGCCGCCGCGCAGGGTTCCGAGCAGGGCCTCCCGCTTGAGCTCTCCTCCAGAGATCGCTAGTCGTTCCGGGATATTCTTGAGGTCTTCCAACGAGATGTCCACGGGGTTGATGGCGGGCAGGCGATATCCTCCGTAGCCCTCCGCTCCCTCAAGAAAGCGCGCTCCTCAAACGAGAGATAGCCCAACTGGACCATGGTCGCCTCGTCGTGCAACGTACCGACGCTTTAGATCACCAGCGAAGCCTGCCGCGCGAGGTTCAGAGTGTTATGTATATCGAGATCCCGAACCAGCACCTCCGCCGTGGAGCGATCCTCCACGGCGGAGCGTACAGCGCCTGGGCGGGAGCGTGGAAGTGCCTTCCCAACTGCTCGGCTACCCACTACGAGTTCGTCCCGCTGGAGGCCAGGTGTAGACTGCCGACGAGAGGTGCGATCCTGACCCCATCTATTCACATTGTTGCGGCTTGGCGCCTTTGATCTTTCTATTGGCTACTCCCATTCTTGAGGGTCGTGTGGGCCGCGGCGAGCCGCGCCACCGGCACCCGGTAGGGGGAGCAGGAGACGTAGTCGAGCCCTACCTTGTGGAAGAACTCTATGCTCGTGGGGTCGCCACCGTGCTCGCCGCAGATGCCGAGCGTGAGGGCCGGATTAGACTTCCGGCCTTTTTCGCAGGCCATCGAGACGAGCTGTCCGACTCCTTCCCGGTCTATGGTCTGGAAAGGATTCTTCTCCAGGATACCCTCTTCGAGATAGCGGGTGAGAAACCCGCCCTCGGCGTCGTCGCGGGAGAGGCCGCACACCGTCTGGGTAAGGTCGTTTGTGCCGAAGGAGAAAAAGTCGGCTTCTTCGGCTATCTCATCAGCCACGGCACAGGCCCTGGGCAACTCTATCATGGTGCCGATGTGGATAGATCTCTCACCTTTGAAGACCTCTTCTATAACAGCCTCGGCGTCTCTTCGGGTCCTTTCGAGCTCACTCCGGAAACCGACGAGAGGAATCATTATCTCGACCTCGGTATCGTGTCCTTTCTCGCGAGCGGTCCTGGCCGCCTCGGAGATGGCGCGGACCTGCATCCTGTAGATCTCTGGACGGGTGATGCCCAACCGGCAGCCTCTCAGACCCAGCATGGGGTTGGCCTCTTCGAGGCTCTCCGCGACCCGTACCTGCCGCCAGAGCTCCCTGGCTTCGCGGGAGTCAGTATCCTCGATCTCGGCGAGCTTCTTCAAGAGGTCTGCGGAGTCGGGGAGAAACTCGTGCAGCGGCGGGTCAAGTAGCCGTACCGTGACCGGCAGACCGCTCATGGCCTCGAAGATCCCCTCGAAGTCGCCTCTCTGAAGCGGTTCCAGCCGGGCGAGGGCCTCTTTCGAGGCTGTTTCGTCTTCGGCCAGGATCATCTCGCGCACGAGCTCGAGCCGGCCTTCTTCCATGAACATATGCTCCGTGCGGCACAGGCCGATACCCATCGCGCCGAACTCCCTCGCCTTCCTCGCGTCATCGGGAGTGTCGGCGTTGGCCCGGACTCCGAGGCTGCTAAACTCGTCGGCCCAGGAGAGGATCGTCTGGAAGTCCTCCGAGAGGTCCGGATCGACCAGCGGCGCGGCTCCCTCGACGACTCGCCCGGTGGTGCCTTCGATGGTGATGATGTCTCCAGCATCGAAGCTCTTGCCGTCCAGGTCGAGCGTGCGCATTTTGGCGTTTATCTTGAGCGCCTTGCATGCGGTTACGGCGGGTTTGCCCAGACCACGCGCCACGACGGCAGCGTGGGAGGTCATGCCGCCCAACATGCTAAGGATGCCCTTCGCGCGGATCATGCCGTGTACGTCGTCCGGGTTAGTGTCCTTGCGGACCAGGATCACATCCTCCCCGGCCTCGGCGCGCTCGGCGGCTTCATCCGCAGTGAAGACGATCGCGCCCGTGGCCGCTCCCGGAGAGGCGGGCAGGCCCGTGGCGAGGACCTCAAGTTCCGCCTCCGGGTCTATGTAGGGGTGGAGGACCTGAATTAGCTGCGCGGGGTCCACCTGAAGGACGGCTTCTTCGCGGCTGATGATTCCCTCATCGACCAGGGCGCGGGCGATCTTGAGCGCCGCAGCGGCCGTGCGTTTCCCGCTCCTGGTCTGTAGCATGTACAGCTTGTCCCGCTCCACGGTGAACTCCATGTCCTGCATGTCGCGGTACTCGGTCTCGAGTCTGCTCATGGTCTCCAGCAGTTCCGAGAACGCCCCAGGCATGACCTCCTCCATCTCGGAGATTGGCCTCGGGGTGCGTATGCCGGCCACCACGTCCTCTCCCTGGGCGTTCAGGAGAAACTCTCCAAAGAGACCCTGATCTCCCGTGGAGGGATCCCTGGTGAAGGCGACTCCCGTGGCACAGTCCTCGCCCATGTTGCCAAAGACCATCATCTGCACCGTAACGGCCGTACCCGAAGCGCCCGGTATGTCGACCTCCTTGCGGTAGGCTTTTGCCCGGCTGCTGTTCCAGGAGTCGAAGACGGCCTGTATAGCGAGCCGAAGCTGCTCTTCCGGGTCTTCGGGGAATGGGCTTCCGGTTTCCTCCTCGACGATCCGCTTGTAGGCGACGATAAGTTCTTTTATGTCGTCGCCGGTAAGGTCCGTGTCTTGCTCGACTTCGCGTTCCTTCTTGAGCGCGCCTAATTCCTCCTCGAAGCGTTCGCTCTCTATCTTCAGAACTACGTCGCCGAACATCTGGATGAAGCGCCGGTAGGAGTCGTAGGCGAAGCGATCGTCGCCGGTGCGCCGGGCTAGTCCCTCCGCCGCCGTGTCGTTCAGACCCAGGTTGAGGACTGTATCCATCATGCCCGGCATCGAGACGGCGGCGCCACTCCGGACAGAGACGAGCAAGGGGTCCTTCGGATCCCCGAATCGCTTGCCCGTGGTCTCTTCGAGGTTTCTCAGGCTCTCGACAACGCTCTCCATCAGGCCCTCGGGCAGATCATTGGCCTCCATGTAAGCCCGGCAAGCTTCGGTCGTGATAACGAATCCCGGAGGCACGGGGAGCCCCAGGTTGCTCATCGTCGCGAGTCCCGCTCCCTTACCTCCGAGCAGATCCTCCATGTCCCCGGAACCCTCGGAAAATTCGTAGACAAACGCTTCGTCCGCCATAACCGCTATCCTTTCCCTATCCCGCCAAACGCGGCGTTATGAGCCGCTGTTCAGCGGTGTTCTGACTTTCCCCTAATCACTTCGCTTCGCTTTGTGTCGAACTCCTCCTTACTCAGAATCCCGGCGTCCCGCAGCTCGGTCAGGGCTTGGATCAAGCGCTCCGCTTCAGGGTTCGCTGGAGAAGATCGCCGGGTTCTCGAAGGGTTGTCTTTGACCCGCTTCATGCGCTCCTCAATCAGGGTCCTCGCGCGCTCGCCGTTCTCTTTATTCACCCCTCTGATGAGGACCGGCCTGCTTCCTTGAATCGTTATCAGGAGGCTGGCGAGCCAACCTTCGCCGGAGACCACGACCTTTTCCATCATCCCGTAGCTCATTTTTTGAGCTCTCTCCCTCAGCAACTCGAAGTCGCGCACCTCGATGCGGTCTTCGAAGAGCAAGAGCCGTCTGGGCCACATCCCGAAGACCCAGGACTCCTCCAACTCCATCAGAGGCGCGTCACCCACGCTCCTCCACTCCTTTATACTCCAAACGCCGCTCTCTTCGCTCTTGCGGTGAGATCCGGCCGACCAACGGTCTCACCACAAACACCGACCTTCGAGTCGAGTAGTATCCAGGATCAATGTTTTGTTCTTCTTTCTAGGTCGTGGCAGACGCTTCCAGGGGTTCATCGCCCCTCATCTGAACGTCGGCGCGGCGGCTTTGCTCGAAATCACACGTCCGGTTCACTCTATGTGGAGAGCCTCATCCCCGTTCCCAAGCATCGTCTAGTTTCTCGGTGACCAGGTCCACCAGTTGATGATCTTCCGCTATTCCCGCGTATTGGGCAAGCGCCGAGCACGCCGATGATGGCGAGGATGCCGCCCAGGATGCCGGCGGAGAAGTTGTTGACCAGCATCTCGAAGCCAGGGCGGATTTTGTCCCCCACGAGCCCGTCGAAACGCTTGATGATGTATCCGCCGAGCGGACCCATGATAAGCGCGCCGAGGAACATCGGGATGTCCGACCCGACTATTACGCCGATGGTGGCTATCGCGCCGACCACGCCACCGCGCACGCCGTAGACCATTCGACCGCCGGTGTAGCCTATCAAGAGCGGCAGAAGGTAGAGGATCATGGGATCTACCAGTTTCGCCAGGGTTTCGTTAGGGAGCCAACCCTCCGGTATGAATAGGGCCGTGATTAAACCCCAAGCGATGAACGCCCCGATGTTGGGCATGACCATGCCACTGAGAAAGCTGCCGAACTTCTGAATCTTCACCCTCATGCTGGAACCTGCCGGTCCCCCTCCACGGTTTGCGGCACTAGCTTGAGCCATTGTCCTCTCCCTCTGTCCTTTACCGTTTAATCCACCTTACTTATTCTATCTTAGACATGTCAACATAATCGTGCAATTAGTACTTAATGTTATTTCGACACGAGAGTTGTTGACAAAACTAGATTAGATGAGGGCAGTGAGGTACAAAGTTCCGGCGAACCTCGTAACCGGACATGAAGACCAGTTCACGGGCCGGGACCGTTTGTCTCAGACAGGGTTTTCCGCGTTTCTCTGGTCTCCCAGTAGCGTTTCGGCGAGCGCCTGGTCGCAAACTAGCGTATTCAGGTAACCGCCTCGAAGGGCAGCGGCGACTCCCGGAGCTTTCCCTGCTCCAGTCGCCACTCCTATGGTCTCCGGGATAGTCTTCAGTTGCTCCAGGGTGATGCCGACGACTTTGCGAGAAGATTCCTGGAGGCACGGATTGCCCGCGCAGTCTAGAAAATGGAAGCATACGTCGCCGACGGCGCCCTGATCCGCGAGTCCCAGGAACTCTTCCGAGGTAAAGAAACCGGCCTGTATCAGGGTCGAGGTCGGGAGTATCCCTCCGATTCCTACCACGGCCACGTCGCAGGCGGTGGCTTCTTTGAGGGTATCTTCGATGCCGGGCGTGTTCATCAACTCGTCCCGGCTACGTCCGGAGTGGGCGATGGCGGGAGCGTCGATCTGCATGGCCTCCGCGCCGATCTTCTCAGCGAGAGTCAGACACGTCCGGTTCGAGTGTAGCCCGGTGTCCGCCTTGCCTATGCCGCCCACCAGCGGCACGACCTTGTGGCACCTCAGAGACCTCTCCGGCGTGGCCTCGACCAGGGCGCGCACGGTCGTTCCCCACGATAACCCCAACGCGGACCCGGGATGGCACACCTGTCTCAAAAACGCCGCCGCCAGCCCGCCAACCGACAACTCGGTGCTCCGTTGGTCATCGCTGGTGGTCGCCACCAGCACCTCGTTCAGACCGTAGCGGTCTTCCAGCGCTATCTCCAGGGACGCGAAGCTCCCCGCGGGCTCGGCTATCTCTATCTTGACCAGCCCGCGCCGCTCGCCGGTGGCGATCAGCTTCGAGACCTTTGGCCTCGAAAACCCCATACGGGCGCCAATCTCCGCCTGGGTGAGGCCGTGATCGTAGTACAGCCTCAACACCTTGAGGGTCATGTGGTCCTGAGGAGAGAGACTCCCGTGATCCACTGGATAGCGCGTGACCATAACCTTGTCCGCCCCTTACACCACGAGGGCAGCGTCCTGGAGCTGTCGGAGGTTCACTACGAAAGAGTTCTCCGCCAGTTCCACGCCCGCGCGCGATATGACGGTCCCCTTCGGCACGGGCCGCGTTGTGCGTGCCCCGGCCGCGAGCCCCAGAGGCAGCATCCCTTCGGCCTCGGAGACTGCATAGACGGTTCCGTAGTAGTCCGCGCCGCCGATGCCGCCGAGCTTCTCGCCGGCGTCGAGGTCTCGTTTCGCGACGGCGACGACCTCCGCCGAGGGCCTCTCTCTGGATACTATTCCGGCCTCGTTGTTGATGAAGGCGCGGGCTACGGAGAGAGGTGTCTCCAGGCTGGTGAGGTGGTAAGGTCGGTAGAAGACGTGGTTCGGACCTGAACCCATACCCAGGTACTCTAGGGTCTCCCGCACCGCGCCCTCTTGTGAGCGCACGACGACGAACACGCCGGGCGCGACCCCGCGCACATAGTCCACGGTGGAGTAGCTCGAAAGTATGCCGCCTTCCTTTTCGAGGCTAAACACCTCCGCGAGGCGCGCGGGTACGGTCTCCGCCGGGCCGTGCATACCGGGGACGTCGGGCGAGAAGCCGATAGCATTGGCGGCGGTAGCCATCTCGACCATCGTCTTGGTTCCGTCCACGAAGGCGGCGAGCATTTTAGGGTTCATCTTCTTGCGCCCGGCCTCTTCGGCGACCGACTCCGGGGTGGCCGAGGGGTCGAGCGGATTGTTCTTGCCTTTCCCGACGGCAACGACCTCGAAGCCCATCGAGCGGGCAAAGTCGTAGAGTTCCATGACGGCGGCCGGCTCGTCCCCGGCGGATCCGGTATAGACCACCCCGGCGCTCCGGGCCATCCGCGCGAGCACGGCCCCGACCGTGGCGTCGGTCTCGGCGTTGAGCATGACGATGTGCTTGCCCTCCTGGATGGCCTCGTAGGCTACCCGCGCGCCGACCTCCGTGACGCCGGTAGCTTCCACCACCACGTCCACCGTCTCCGAATGCGCGAGGTCCACGGCGTCCCCGGTAACGGCGGGGCGGCCGGGAGAGCCGTTGACGCCCTCAACGGGGTCCTTGCCCACCTCCCGGAACGCGGCGAGGCCGCGCTCCGGGTCCACATCGGCGACAGCCACCGTCTCCATGCCGGGGATTCCCGCGACCTGGGCTATGAAACCCCGACCCATCTGTCCGGCGCCGACGAGTCCGACCCGGATGGGGGTGCCCTGCCGCTCCAGAGCTTCCAGCTTGCTCCTGAGGCTCACGTTAGCTACCTTCCTTTATCTCAAGCCTAACGCCGGGTTGGATCTCTTCTCCCAGGTTCTCGTAGCCCCGCTCTTCCAGATATATCTCTCCCGGAAGCTCGACCTCGGTAGCGCCGTTGAACTTGAAGACCGCATGCCCGAGGACCTGGACGTTCGTCCAGGCTTTCTCCCCGATGGCCGTTATCCGGAACTCCCGATCTCCGATGACCAGTATGTCCCCGGCCTCTGGCGGTTCCTCGCGCACGGACTCTGGCTTGTGCATCACGGACATCTCCGCCAGCTCCGGCGGGGCTCCGTCCTCGAACAGGATGAGGAGCCCAGACTCCAGGAACTCCGCGACCTCCGGGCCTATCTCCGTTACCTCCGACAGGTATATAGACGTCACTCCACTCTCCATCTAGTAGAGCCCGAAGCTGAAGAGCCAACCGACGAGGACGGCTATGGGACCGGTCACCTGACGACTCAGGAGCACCGCCGGGACCCCGACCTGGATAGTCTTCGGGTCCGCCTCGCCCAGCGAGAGTCCGACCGGCACGAAGTCGCAGCCGACCTGCGTGTCGTAGGCAAAGAGCGCCGGCAGGGCGAACGTTGGAGATATGTTGCCGTTGGCGATCTGGGCTCCCACCAGCGTGCCGATGACCTGCGCGATTACCGCTCCCGGACCTAGTATCGGCGAGAGGAACGGCAGACCGACTATTACGGAGAGCACGAGTAGCCCAATGAGGCTACCCGCAAGCGGGGTAAGGACCTTGGCGATCAGGTTCCCAATCCCCGTGGCGTTGATGATGCCGATGAGCAGCGTGACGAACGCGATGAACGGCAGCACGTTTCTTATGACCGTGTCTATGGCCTGCCGACCGCTCTGGTACAGCGTCCCAACGACGCCGCCCACCCCGCGTCCGATGCGGACTATGAAGCCGATGAATCCTCCCGCTGCCGGAACTTCGGCGGCCCCTGCTGGAGCGGCGAACGGGCTCGCGGCCGCGGACTCTCTTTCATCTCCCGTGGAGCCGCCAGCCGCTGCGGCTTCTTCTCCTTCGGCAAGGCTGATGTTGTCCACACGCACGCCGGAGACGTAGATGTCCTCTGTTATGAACTGCGCCAGCGGCCCAGTCTGTCCCGAGGAGTTGAGGTTGATGGTCGGGATGCGCTTGCGCGGGTAGACTCCGGCCCGCGCCGTGCCTCCGCAGTCCACCACGACGGCGGCGATCTCGCTCTCCGGCGGCGGCGTCCTGAAGCCTTCGACGGCGGTCGCGCCGGTCATCTCGGCTATCCTCCTGGCGACCTCGGGGATCTCTCCGCCCGTTATCGCCACGATCTTGTCCTTCTCCGGCGTTGGCTTGATGACGAGCGGTCCGCCCCATCCGGAGCTGCCGCGCTCTATCTTTACGGCCCTGAACTTTTTATCCATCACGCTCCCCCTACAGCTCGATGCCCTGGCGGCGGGCAAGTAGAACGGTTATCCGTTCCGTCACCACGCCCCGGATGAAGATGACTACGAGCCCGGCGAGGAAGTACCGCACGGCTATCGGGCCGAGCGGGAGGTTCTGCTCCTGTAACCCTTTCGCCACACCCAGGTAGACGAACAGCTCCGCCGGGTTGGCGTGCGGGAAGAGACCCGTTATGGGATGCACGAAAGAGACCGCTGAATCGTAGAACGCCGGCTTGTACTTCTCTTCGAGGAAGGTGCCGAACGTGTAGGCCATCGGGTTTGTCAGGAAGAAGACGGCGATAAGCGGCAGCAGCGAATACCGGGTAAACATGTTGCCCGCCGCGAACCGGGCCACCCGCTGAATTCTCTGCTCCCCGACCAGCGCGATGACCGTGTACAGCGCCGTGAGCAGAACGATAAGGAGCGGAAGAATCCCCGTAACGAAACCGACGAAAGTGTCCGCACCCGCCTGGAATACCCCGATAAAAGCGTCTCCCGCCTTGCCCAGAGCGCCCAGAACGCCGGTGTCCTCGGCGCCCTTGAAGTTCTCGTCCGTCGCCTGGAGCAGCGCGACGAACGACGTCGAGCCCGCCAGATGAGCGATTAACCCCTGCATTAACTCCTCCTAATCTCTAGTCTTCGCTTTACTTGACATTCCCGTCTAACTAACCCCGGCGCCTACCTCCTGTTTGTCTTTGATCTGGTCTATCTGCTCTATCGCACGGCGGGCGGAAGCCGTCGTCGCCGCCTCGTAGGGATCTTCTCGCTCCTCATCCCGCAACTCTTCGACATCCAGACCCACAAGTAGGGGAGCATCCTTGAACCGCGCGAAGACCGTCCGGCCGCGCATCCGAAGAGCCCGCGAGACTAACCCGTCCTCGCCGGTCACCAGGATCAGGATCACACCCTTCCCAAGCCTGCCCCGCGCATTTCCGACCCCGACGTATCCTTTGTTCTCCTCGCTCGCGATCCCCGACAAGACGTGCTGATAGTGACGCATCTGGTACCAGGTCCCCAAAATCTGCAACAGCCACAGTACCCCCGCGACCAGAATTACCCACGAAAAGAAACCCATCTACAACCCTCCCCACATCGTCTTCATCACATCCCTTTGCGGACCGTTGATCAGGCCGCTCCTATACACCTCGCAACATTCTAGGCGTGAATTATGTTCAGTGTCAAGAACAAAAGTCAGAAACAGATAACGAGGGTATCGACCGAGGCATTCGTGACGCTGCCGTAAATATGTGAGGCGCGCTGGAACATCATTGCCTGTAGGCTTCTGTAGGAGTAGAGTTGGGGTTATAGGTGGTTTGTTGGGACCTAAGGGAGAGGAGACTTGATGAGCGCTAATTCAACGGTCAGTGGCGGTCGTGGGTGGGACCGGGCGCTTGGAGCTGTTCAGAGTGTGGGGCGTTCGCTGATGTTGCCGATATCCGTGCTTCCTGCGGCGGCGCTGCTGCTGCGGCTGGGGCAACCGGACCTGCTGAATATCTCGTGGATGGCGGCGGCCGGAGACGCTATTTTCGCGAACCTGCCCCTGATCTTCGCCGTTGGCATCGCTTTCGGGCTGGCCGGAGGCGAGGGGGCGGCGGCGCTCGCGGGGCTCGTCGGGTATCTGGTGTTCGACGGGGTGTTCAAAGCCCTGATACCACAGGTGGACGGCGCGCCGGACCCGGACATCACGATGGGCGTGCTGGCGGGCATTATCGTGGGCCTCGTGGCGGCCGGGTTATACAGGCGTTTCTCGGACATCAGGCTGCCGGATTATCTTGGTTTCTTCGGTGGCAAGAGGTTCGTCCCGATAATCACGGCCATATCTACCCTGGTTCTGGGCGCTATTTTCGGTCTCATCTGGCCGCCGGTACAGGACGGGGTGAACGCTGTGGGACAGGCTCTCGTGGGCCTCGGCGCGCTGGGAACCGGGCTCTACGGGTTCTTCAACCGGTTGCTTATCCCCATCGGGTTGCATCACATCCTCAACACCTACATCTGGTTCCAACTCGGAACTTACAAGGGACCTGATGGGCCTGTGCAGGGGGAGATCTCGCGCTACCTGGCGGGAGATCCGAGTGCCGGATATTTCCTCTCAGGGTTCTTCCCGATCATGATGTTCGGGCTCCCGGCGGCGTGTCTCGCCATGATACGTCACGCCCAGGTTCCGAAGGTCGCGGCGGGCATCCTGATCTCCGCGGCACTCGCCTCCTTCCTGACGGGCATCACCGAGCCCATCGAGTTCGCCTTTCTGTTCGTCGCGCCGCTTCTGTTCCTGGTACATGCCGTACTCACCGGCACGGCGCTCGCGGTGTGTACCCTGCTGGGTATCAAGATGGGATTCGGTTTCTCGGCGGGCCTCATCGACTACGTGCTGAACTTCAGTAAGTCCAACACTACCCATCCGGTGCTGCTGCTCGGGGTCGGGCTGGTCTACGGTGTCATCTACTACTTCGTCTTCAGCTTCTTCATCACGCGGTTCGATCTGGCGACGCCGGGACGGGGCGAGGCCTCGACCGGGCTGTCCTCTGATTGGATCCTCCCAGAGAGCCAACGCGGACCGAGACCCGGCGAAGAAGACGAGCGCGAAGCCGCGCGCGAGGCCGAACGCGAAGCCTCGCCTGCGTCTACCGGCGCCGCGACGGAGGGGCGCCACCGCGACGACGTGCTGGCGGAGAACGTGCTGGAGGCGCTGGGCGGTAAGGCCAACGTCGAGAGCGTCGAGGGGTGTATCACTCGCCTGCGGCTGTTCGTGGGCGACCCGGCACACATAGACGACGCCCGTCTCAAGGAGCTTGGCGCCTCTGGGGTGGTGAAGCGGGGCAGGGTGGCCCAGGTAGTCATGGGTACCCAGTCGGACCGCATCGCCGAGCGGATAAACCGCCTCCTGAAGGGTGGAAGCTAGTGGACGTAATCGCCCCGATCTCGGGTAAGGCGGTGCCGCTCTCCGAGGTCCCGGACGGGGTCTTCGCCGAGGGCATGGCCGGAGAGGGCGGAGCAATCATTCCGAGCGCGAGCGGTGAGGCCATTGCTCCCGCATCCGGAACGCTAGTCAAGCTGTTCGAGGGTGGACACGCTTTCGGCATCGCCACCGACGAGGGGGTGGAGTTGATCGTCCACCTCGGCCTGGACACGATAGAGATGCGCGGCGCGGGATTCGAGAAGCTCGCGACTGAGGGCGAGCGGGTCGAGTCCGGACAACCGATCGTCCGGTTCGACCTGGGGGAGATACAGGAAGCGGGCTACGATCCCGTAACGCCCGTCGTAATAACCAACGCCGACGAATATCCGATCCGTGACGTCAAGACTGGGGAGGTGAGCGCCGGAGACACCCTCTTCGAGGTCGAGGCGTGAGTCATATACTCGCCGCCGCGCGGCGATAGGGTAAGTGGTGCGAGTCCGCGTTTTACCGGACTACGAAGCCATGAGCGCAGCTGCGGCAGCGACCGTGGCGCGGACGCTTCGCCGGAAGCCGGACGCGGTCTTTCTGCTGCCGACGGGAACGACGCCTCTCGTCATGTACCGGCAACTGGCCGAGCTTCACGCCACGGAAAGGCTGTCTTTCGCGGACGCTACTTTCTTCAACCTGGACGAGTACCTGGGTCTTCCGCCGGACCATCCTGCGAGCTATCACGTGTACATGAGGGACCACTTCTACTCTCTCGTGGACGCCAACCCGGATAGAGTCCAAGTACCGGCGGGCGACGCGCGTAACCCGCAGGCCGAGTGCGAGCGCTACGAGGCGGCGATCCGGGATGCCGGTGGTGTGGATCTCTGCGTGCTAGGCATCGGAAGGAACGGACACATCGGATTCAACGAGCCCGGAGCCTCCTTCGACTCGCGCACCCGCGTAGTGCGCCTCGCCGAGACCACCCGCCTGGTGAACGCTGCGGACTTCGAGGGTGACCGCGCCCCCGAGAGGGCCATAACGGTGGGGATGAAAACCATCTTCGAGTCGCGGGAGATACTACTCTTGGCGTCCGGCGCGAATAAGGCCGACGCCGTGGCGGAGACGCTATACGGAACCATCTCTCCCGGCGTGCCGGCTTCGATGTTGAGTCGGCACCGGAACACTACCTTGCTGCTGGATTTCGAAGCTGCGGAGCTCGTCGAGGAAGCGCCCGAGTAGTTTCCCGCGGACGCTATGGCTTCTTCGGTTGTTCCTGATGCTGAGGTTTTGCCTGTTCCCCGGCTTTCTGTTCCTTTTGCTTGCTCTTCTCTTTCTGCTCTTTCTCGTACTGCTTGACGGTCTTGCCGGATTCGGCGAGCCAGGTGGCTTTGGAGATGTTCTGTATCGCTGTTTCGCCCTTGATCATGCTTTCGGGACCGTACTTGGTGTATACGGCCAGGACGTAGGGATGGCCCTCATACTCCACGATGCCAACGTCGTTGTACGTGGCGTCGAGCCAGCCACCCTTGTTGGCGACCGGTATACCCTGAGGCACGCCGGCCTCCATCCAGTATTCGAGGCTGTTCTGCTCCAGCAGGCCGATCATCTCCTTGCAGGCGAAGTCGCTCGCGGCCTTGTGAGACGCTATCTTCTGCAGCATGGTAGCCATGTCTCTCGGGGTCGTGCGGTCGTCCAGACTGGGGACGGCGGCGCGCTCACTACTGAGCTTTTCGTAGAGCGCGGTGTTATCAGCGCCCAGGGACCGGGCGACTTCGTTGACGTACCCAGGCCCCCCGACTTTGCGGACGAGGGAGTTGGTGGCGACGTTGTCGGACTGTGTGATCATCAGCCAAAGCGCATCCTCCACCGTGGTTTTCGCTCCGGGCGTGTCCCAGCGTAGCCAGCCGGCGCCAGCCGCCCAATCCTCGTCAGTGGTCTCGTAAGTATCGCTGTAGGAGAGCTTGCCCTCGTCTATCCTGCGGTAGACGGCGATCATGACCGGGACCTTGATGGTCGACGCGGAGAAGAATGGTTCGTCCGGGCGGATGCCGAAGCCAGAGCCGGTTTTGGTGTCCATGGCGTAGAACCCGGCGGTCCCACCATAGCCTCGGATCGTCTGGCTGGCCTGTTCGAGACCGGGCTCCACGCGTTTTTGATCCATCTTGCCGTCGAGAACTGGGTCGGACGACTCGACGGTAAGCGGGTCCGGGGCCGCCATTGCGGCGTATTTGACGAGATCCCTCGGAAACCCCGGAAGCTCCGCTCCGGTCAGTTCCTCTCCGATGCCGGCTACTTTCAGTCCGTCAACGGCGCCTTTTAAATACACGTTGGTTCGGCGTTTCTTATCTTCCTTGCTCTCTACGGTCACCTTGTAGAAAGATTCTTTATTCTTTGTCTCCACGGCCTTCCAATCATCCTTGCCTGTCGCCTGTTGCATGACCTGGACGGCGAGTTCATCGGGCTTGTTTGCGGGCTTTGGGGCATCGTCTGGAGGGAAGAGGGGATTGACCAGGTCTTCCGGAATGCCTCCCAGGAGAGTCTCGACATCCCGTGGATGGTCCTGACTTTCGATCAGAACGGATCTCTCAGCGCGCCACTCATCCCCTTTCTTATGGAGAAACACCGCGTAGTAATCTTCCGCTTTACGTCCGGGCGCCGCCACGCGGACCGAGGCCCACGAGGTGTCTATGACGCTCTGGCGCGGGAAGTCTATGTCCTCCGGTCCTGCGTCCGGCAGTTCCGAGGCGACGCTCTCGTATGCGTAACCCGCCAGCGTCAGTTCCGGCGGGTCCGGCGCGCCAAGCTGAGAAGTCAAAGGATCACTGCCGAGCCGATGGTACCTCTCGTTTGGAGAGAGACCTTCGGAAGGAGCAGCCCTCTGGTCCAGGGATCGGATGCTGAAGTACGCCGCCAGCAAGGCTGCAAACAGGACTATCAGCAGCAAGAAAGCTTTTACTCTCTGCCGTCGGGCTTTCTTATGCGAGAAACCGCGCCTTTTGCTCTTCGTGTGAAGAATTTTCGCCGCCAATCCGCGCGAAGCCGCGCCCGGTCAATCCCTCGGACCTCACATCAGAATACGAAGTGTACAACGCATCCGATCACAGCCCCAACAAGATGATGGCGAGACCGCTTGCGCGAGTTGGACCTACTGTTACACTCCAGGCTACCGTGGGGAACGGAACCCAGGAGGAATAGATGCGTTCGGAGGATATTGACGGCCTGACCGTTGGAAGACTTCTCGATCTCGTAACTGAACGCCGCCCGGATGATGAAGCCCTCGTATACGCGGACCGGGACCTGCGCTACACCTACGGCGAGTTCAACCAGGTTGTGGAAGAGTGCGCCTGCGCGCTCATGGCTGTAGGGGTAAAGAAGGGAGATCACGTCGCCGTCTGGGGCCAGAACGTCCCGGAGTGGGTGGTCCTTCAGTTCGCCACAGGCAAGGCCGGAGCCGTACTGGTCACCATAAACCCAGCCTACCGCGCCGCCGAGTTGAAGTATGTCCTCGAACAATCCGATTCCGCGGCTCTGTTCTTGACCGAGGGTGTCCGGGGAGCCGATTTTTTGGAGATACTCCGGGGCGCGGTCCCCGAACTCGACGGCTACGCGGACGGCGAAATTTCCGTCGAAGCGCTGCCGTATTTGAAGCACGCGGTCCTCATAGGCGGAGAGCCGCCGGAGACACTACCGGTGATGAGCTTCGAGCAGTTCCTCGAACGTGGCCGGGATATCTCCGAAGAGGAGTTGAAAGAGCGGCAGGCTTCGCTTGACGCGGAGGACGTGATCAACATGCAGTACACCTCCGGTACGACGGGTTTCCCGAAGGGTGTCCAGCTTACCCACACCAACATCGTCAAGAACGCCTTTCTCATCGGCGAGTGCATGGAACTCAGGCCGGAGGATAGGGTGTGCATCCCGGTCCCGTTCTTCCACTGCTTCGGGTGCGTGCTCGGTACGCTCAACACGGTAACGCACGAGGCCACGATGGTGCCGGTGGAGCAGTTCGATCCCGAGAGAGTGCTCCAGGCCGTAAACAAGGAGCGTTGCACGGCGGTGCTCGGGGTGCCGACCATGTTCATTGCGGAGTTAGAGCACCCGGACTTCGAGCAGTACGACACGAGCAGCTTGCGGACCGGGATCATGGCCGGGAGCCCGTGTCCGATGGAGGTGATGAAGAAGGTCGTGGACGTGATGGGGGCAGACGAAATTACCATCGCGTACGGACAGACGGAATCGAGCCCCGTCATCACCCAGACGCGCACCGACGATCCGCTGGAGCTAAGAGTCTCCACGGTCGGGCGCAAGCTCCCGGACACGGAGGTACGCATCGTGCGTGTAGAGACTGGCGAGGACTGTAAGCCGGGCGAGCAGGGCGAGTTGTGGACTCGCGGCTACCTGGTGATGAAGGGTTACTACAAGATGGAGGACAGGACCCGCGAGGTAATAGACCAGGATGGATGGCTGCACACCGGAGACCTGGCGGTCATGGACGAGGATGGATACGTCAAGATAACCGGGCGGGCGAAGGACATGATCATTCGCGGCGGTGAGAACGTCTACCCGCGTGAGATCGAGGAGTTCCTCTATACCCATCCCGACATCTCCGACGTGCAAGTCTACGGCGTACCGGACGAGAAGTACGGCGAACAGGTAGCCGCTGCGGTGAAACTAAAATCCGGCGCTGAGATCAGCGCGGAAGACATACAGAACTACTGCCGGGAGAACATCGCGTACTTCAAAGTGCCGGAGTATGTGGATTTCGTGGAGGACTATCCGATGACGGCGAGCGGCAAGATCCAGAAATACAAGCTGCGTGATTCCGCCATCGAGCGATACGGTCTCCAGCCCGCCGCCAAGGTGGATACGGCATAAAAAAGAGGGCCGGGGGTGGAATCCCGGCCCTCGAACTTGCGTGGATCTTACCGTCGAGCGGTTCTGCCACCGACTATCGCCCGGTAAATCGCGAGCAGAATGATCGCGCCTATAGTGGCTATTATGATGGTCCAGATAATCCCACCGCCGCCGATCCCTATGAGGCTTGCCAGGAAACCACCGACGAAGGCCCCCGCTATACCGATGATGATCGTGACGATGATCCCGCCCGGGTCGTCGCCTGGCATAATGAGTTTCGCCAGCGCACCGGCTACTAGTCCAATAATGATCCAGACTATGATTGTGCCTATCACTTCTTGCCTCCTTCAGAGTAAATTGCCAACGCCTGTGTGTATTCCCTAATACGTCCAAAGGAAACATTGGTTTCGGAACATACATCACGAGAAAGCGTTGTAGCGGCGACATCAGGTGTACTTCCGACTGCCGGGCGATCCATCATTTCGTACTTTGCGAAGGCTATCTGGCTGTAGTGTGCCGGCGGCGAATACCGCTACTTTCTCCAGCATCTTAGTTGCTCGCAAGGAGTGGTCAACAGCGCCCCGATTCGAAACGTAGCGGCGGGCTGAAAGCCTCCGCCGCGAACGGTATATCATGACTGCTACTGGAGAGGTGGACCGAGGAGGAGAGCTATGAACTTCGATCTGACAGGCGCACAGAAGCGTTGGCGAGACCTGGCCCGCGAGTACGCGCAAGCTGAAATTTATCCACGCGCCGCCCAGCTCGACCTAGAGCAGAAGTTCCCTTACGACATAGTCGCCGAGATGTCGAGCCTCGGGTTGATGGGTCTGACGCTGCCGGAGGAGTATGGCGGCTCCGGCGGAGACTTCGTCGCCTACAACCTGGCGCTGGAGGAGATCTCCCGCGCCGATACCTCAGTCGGCATCACAATGGAGGCGCATATCTCGCTGGGCTGCGCTCCCATCGCCGCTTACGGCACGCTGGACCAGAAGGAAGAATTCCTGCGTCCATGCGCTAGCGGCGAACGGCTGTGGGCCTTTGGATTGACTGAGGAGAACGCCGGGACCGATGCCGGAGGCACCGAGACAGTAGCCGAGTTGCGCGATGGAGAGTGGGTCATCAACGGGTCGAAGAAGTGGATCACCAACTCCGGCACGGATATCACCGCGGGCATCACCGCCATCATCCGCACCGGCACGCGGGAAAACGGCAAACCAGAGCTGACCGCCATCATCGTCCCGCAAGAGACGCCCGGATTCACGAGAGGTCCGGCCTATGAGAAACTCGGCTGGCGCGCGGCCGACCAGCACCCGCTCTACTTCGAGGACTGCCGCGTGCCGGAGGGGAACGTGCTGGGGGAGCGTGGTAAGGGCTTCCGGCAGTTCCTGGCGACGCTGGACGGCGGGCGGGTCGCCGTGGCTGCGCTCTCGGTGGGACTGGCGCAGGCGTGCTTAGACGAGGCGCTGGCGCGGGCGAAAGAGCGGCGGCAGTTCGGAAAGGCGATCTCCGAGTTCCAGGCGATACAGTTCAAGCTGGCGGACATGGCGATGGAGATAGAGCTGGCGCGCAACTTGGTCCTTAAAGCCGCGTGGCTCAGGGACCAGGGGCGCAGCTTCGGGCGCGAGGCGAGCATGGCGAAGGTGTTCGCTTCGGAGACGGCGAAGAGGGCAGCGGACCAGGCGCTCCAGATCCACGGTGGCGAGGGCTTCATGGAAGGGAGCGCGGTGGCGCGCTACTGGCGGCAGGTCAAGATCAACGAGATAGGTGAGGGGACTAGCGAGATCAACCGCCAAATCATCGCCCGCTCACTCCTCTCGGAGACCGCCGAGGAGGCGAAGGCGAAGATGGTCGCGCAGTAGTCCGGCGACGGACCGGGAAGGACACGTTTGACGCGTAGAAAACTTGGCAGGCTGAAGGCAGATCCCCCGGACGCGCGGTCGGCGGAGAAGTACCTGCTCTGGATGTCGGGGCGAGAGCTGGCCCAAGATCCCCATTCTCATCCCAGGATCAACTCTACGTCTCTGTTCGGCAACAACTTGCCCCTGGAGCTCGAGGTGGGCTGTGGGAGCGGCGAGTTCCTCTGTTCGCTGGCCCGGAAGGAGCCGGAGGTCAATTTCGTCGGGTTCGACCTGCACATGAAGTCCCTCTACAAGGCTATCGAGACGGCGTCATCGCAGGCGTTGGAAAATATCCTGTTCGTAAGCGCCGACTTCCAACTCGTGTACCCGCTTCTAGTTCCAGACTCGCTGAGTGCGGTCTACCTGCACTTCCCGGATCCCGGCATGAAACCAGCGCATCGAAAGCGCCGTATTTTCTCCGAGGGGTTTCTGGAGGAGATGCACCGCACCCTGAAGCCGGGAGGACGGATCAGCGTTATCACGGACGAGGCCGGATACATGGACGAGATGCTTGACCTTGCCGGGGGAGACCGCAGGTGGGAGAAGACGCATGAGGAGCGGTTCCTGATCGGCTTCGAGCCCGAAGTGAAGTCTCGATTCCAGCAACTCTGGGAGAGAGGCGGCCGTCAACCGCTCCGGTTCGAGTTGGCGAAGCGCCCGAGCACGGACGTCAGACGCGGCCATCAGCGCTCCCACGTAAGAGATCTGTAACAGAAGAAAGAGGTATCGGAATGGCGATCTACGCCCTCAACCTGTTCGACCTGGCGGACAACGACCTGTACCGGCAGTATTCGCGGCGTTCGGTAGAGGCGGTGACTCGTCACGGCGGCAAGGTAACCGCGCTAGGCCGGTTGGAGGGGGCTCAGGAGACAGGTTCGGACGTCGAGCCGCGCCAGGCTATGGTGCTTGTCGAGTGGCCTTCTCGCGAGGCGTTCCAGGACTTCCTAGATGACCCCGAGCACGAAGACCTACATCCGCTGCGCGAGGACGGGACACGTAACTATCTGTGGTGGCTGTACGAGAAACTGGATGACTTGCGTCCGCTGTTCTGGGACCGTGCAGGGTAGCGACAAACTCAGTTCGTCCGCTCGGCGCGGACTATGAGACGTCCGGTATCGGGACCCGATGACATGAGTTTCGGACCTATCGTCCACCAGTCTTTCATGGTCTCCGTGCAGGTCTGGAGGGTGACCATGTCCTTGCCTGGCACCGACTTCGTAACCCAGCTATCTTGCGGCTTTACGACGAATATTTTTGTGACCTGGTAAGCGTAACGGGCTCCGTTGGCGTCTTCGAGAAAGATCTCGTCGCCTTCTTTTAGAGCGGGAAGGTCCAGGAACTCGTAGTAGCTCTCTGTGTCTCTGTAGCCGACCCGGTGGCCCGCTATGTAGGTGTTGGCGTGTTTTTGCCAGGGGAAGCCCGAGGAGGGAAGTTTTACCGCGCCCTGGTCCAGGGCCGAATTCGAATCGTCGTTTTTGACCGTGCGTTCGTAGAGGCCTAGCTTCGGGATCGTTAGGTAGAGCGTGTGGTCTTTCGGCGGGCTTCCCTCTTTTTGAACTATCCCTTTTCCTGTAAGCGTTGTGGGAGGCATGGAGTAGAGTGGCGGAGTGATCCTCTGGATAGACACCTCGTCCCTGGTGGAGACGAAACCTGCTACCGCATTCCTCGCGGGCGCGGAGATCAGGATGGCTATCAGGACGAGGAGGATCAGGAAGGCGATCCGACGCCTCCTCTTGTAGATAGGTTTGTTGCTGAAGGAGCGGCGCCCTTTCACGGAGCGTCGCCCCGTGTTCGGAGCATGCGCGGCTGCAACTCGTCCCCCTCCAATTCTCTCCCGTGGGACTACGGAGGAAGTGTAGCCGATCCTTGCGATTGTGAATAGAGTAACGAACGAGGAAGATGGAAAATACGCGAAAAAACGAGGCGTCGGTAGCGCCCACGGCTGAAGGTGGCTAACATGCTTCACGAGGCCAAGCTGAGGGAAAGGAGAGAATGAGCCGGCTCAACAGCCGCGTGGATACGAAGAGCGAAGCGTTCAAGAGCAACACCGAGTCGTTCGAGGAGCTTCTCGCGGACCTGCGCGAACGTTCGGCCGAAGCCCGGCGCGGGGGTGGAGAGAAGGCTCGCAGGCGCCACGAAGAACGCGGCAAGTTGCCGGTGCGCGACAGGATCGAACTACTCCTGGACCCAGGGACCGCGTTCCTTGAGCTATCGTCGCTGGCCGCCCACGGGATGTACGATGGCAAAGTGCCGGCGGCCGGCATCGTTACTGGCATCGGACGCGTCTCGGGACGGGAGGTAATGGTCGTCGCCAACGACGCGACCGTGAAGGGCGGCACCTACTATCCGATGACTGTCAAGAAGCACCTGCGCGCCCAGGAGATCGCCGAACAGAACTACCTGCCCTGCGTCTACCTGGTGGACTCGGGCGGAGCGTTCCTGCCCTTACAGGACGAGGTCTTCCCGGACCGGGATCATTTCGGACGCATCTTCTACAACCAGGCCCGGATGAGCGCCAAAAGCATCCCGCAGATAGCCGCTGTCATGGGATCTTGCACGGCTGGCGGGGCGTACGTGCCGGCGATGAGTGACGAGGTCGTCATCGTGAAGGGTGAAGGTACGATCTTCCTGGGTGGACCGCCGCTCGTGAAGGCCGCGACCGGCGAGGAGGTTACCGCTGAAGAGCTTGGCGGCGCGGACGTTCACACCCGTCTCTCCGGCGTCGCGGATCACTTCGCCGAGGACGACGAGCACGCCGCCGCTATAGTCCGCTCCATCGTCGAGAACCTGAACAAACCCAAGACAGAGCCGTGGACGATGGAAGAACCCGAGGAGCCACTCTACGACGCGGAAGAGCTGTATGGCATCGTTCCGAAGGACTACCGTCAGGGCTACGACGCGCGGGAAGTCATAACCCGCGTCGTGGACGGTAGTAGGCTGCACGAGTTCAAGCCGCTCTACGGCGAGACGCTGGTCTGCGGCTTCGCGCGTATCTTCGGCCATCCGGTCGGCATCCTGGCCAACAACGGAATCCTGTTCTCCGAGAGCGCGCTGAAAGGCGCGCACTTCGTCGAACTGTGCTGCTCACGCGGCATACCCCTAGTCTTCCTTCAGAACATCACCGGCTTCATGGTCGGGAAGGAGTACGAGGCGGGCGGGATAGCAAAGGATGGCGCGAAGCTGGTCATGGCCGTCGCCAATGCCAACGTGCCGAAGTTTACCGTCATCGTCGGAGGTTCTTTTGGCGCTGGCAACTACGGCATGTGCGGCCGGGCATACTCGCCGCGCTTCGTGTGGATGTGGCCGAACGCCCGCATCAGCGTGATGGGCGGCCAGCAGGCGGCGAACGTGCTGCTCACGGTGCAGGAAGATAACCTGGCGCGCGAAGACAAGGAGATGAACGACGAGGAGCGGGATGAGTTCCGGCGGCCGATCCTCGAGAAGTACGAGCTGGAGGGGAACCCGTACCACTCGACCGCCCGGCTCTGGGACGACGGCATCATAGACCCAATGGATACGCGCATGGTCCTGGCGCTCGGACTCTCGGCCGCCGCGAACGCTCCGCTAGAACAAACGAAATTCGGCGTCTTCAGAATGTAGCGATGAGAGACTACGAACAACTGCGACGGACGGATGAAGGAGTGGTGGCGACGGTTGCCCTTGCGCGTCCCGACTCGCACAACGCCCTGAACGCGGCCCTGATCTCGGAACTGACGGACTGCTTCGAGAGCCTTTCGGAGGACGAAAACGTGCGGGGTATTGTGCTCACCGGCGAGGGGCGCTCTTTCTGCGCGGGGGCGGATATCCGGTACATGCGTGATACGGCGGGCTTCACTTACGAGGAGAACTTGCAGGACGCGCGGCGGCTCGCGACGATGTTCCGCGCGGTGCATGAGTGTCCGAAACCGGTGGTCGCCAGGGTCCGTGGGGCCGCCATTGGCGGTGGGGTCGGGCTCGTCGCGGCCTCGGACGTCGTCGTGGCGGAGGCGGGAGCCACGTTTGCTTTCTCGGAGGTTCGGCTCGGCATAGCCCCGGCGACCATCGCGCCGTTCGTGGTGAGTAAGATCGGGTACTCGCACGCCCGCGCGCTGATGCTCTCCGGCGAGCGGTTCGACGCAGAGTTGGCGCGAGAGATGGGACTGGTGCATGAAGTCGCGCCGGAGGACGAACTCGACACGGTGGTAGACCGGAAAGTATCCCAGCTTCTGAAGGGCGGCCCGGACGCGCTCGCGGCGGTAAAGCAGCTACTCCGGCAGATAGAAGCCGTCGAGCCGATGGAGGCGACAGGTTTGATGGCGACTCTGATCTCTGACCTGCGCGTTAGCGAGGAAGGCCAGGAAGGACTCGCCGCTTTTCTGGAGAAACGCGAGCCCTTCTGGAGGAAAGAGCCGTGAGCATCGGAAAGCTGCTCGTCGCCAACCGCGGCGAGATAGCCGTGCGGGTCATCCGAGCCTGCCGCGAGCTTGGGATAAAGACCGTCGCCGTCTACTCGGAGGCCGACGAGAACGCCATGCACCGGCGATTCGCGGACGAATCTTTTTCGCTAGGCCCAGCTTCGGCGGCGGAGAGCTACCTGAACATCGAGAAGCTGGTTCGGGTTATCGAGGAGTCCGGGGCGGACGCGGTGCATCCAGGGTACGGGTTCCTGGCGGAGAGTTCCGGGTTCGCTCGCGCGGTAGGGGAGGCGGGCGCGGTCTGGGTCGGGCCGTCGCCGGAGGCCATGGACCTCGTCGGCTTCAAGGTGCGGGCGAAGGAGCTTGCGCGGAGAGCGGGCGTCCCGACCGTGCCGGGATACGATGCAGAAGATGGGAGCGAGGAGCGGCTAGCCGAGGAGGCCGGACGCATCGGCTATCCGATCCTCGTGAAGGCGAGCGCCGGAGGAGGCGGGCGGGGCATGCGCGCCGTTACGCGCCCACAGGACTTTGCGGAGGCCATGCGGGGAGCGAGACGCGAGGCCGAGGCTGCTTTCGGGGATGGCTCGGTCTTTCTGGAGAAGCTCATCGAGGACCCCCGGCACGTTGAGGTACAGGTGATCGGTGACGCGCACGGCAACGTCGTGCATCTCTACGAACGTGAGTGCTCGATCCAACGCCGCCACCAGAAGGTCGTCGAGGAAGCGCCCTCCCCGGCCCTGAGCCCGGACCTCCGGGAGACTCTCTGCGCGGCGGCGGTGCGTCTGGCGCGTGAGGCGGACTACCGGAACGCCGGAACAGTCGAATTCTTGCTCGACGGCGAGGAGTTCTACTTCCTGGAGATGAACGCCCGGTTACAGGTCGAGCATCCGGTTACGGAGCTTGTGACGGACCTGGATCTCGTCCACCTCCAACTCGCCGTCGCCGCCGGAGAGCCGCGCCCGATCTCACAGGACGAGGTGTCTCTGCGCGGCAGCGCCATCGAGGTCCGCGTCTACGCCGAGGAGAATGGCCTGCCCTCCGGCGGAAGGCTCCTCGCGTTCGACCTGCCGGATGGACCGGGTATCCGCAACGACGCCGGCTACGAGTCAGGCGACGAGGTCTCACTCCACTATGATTCCATGCTCGCCAAGCTCATCGTCTCCGCCCCATCACGCGACTCCGCCGTTCGCAGGCTTCGGCGGGCACTCCGCGACTACTCCGTACTCGGCGTTTCAACGAACCTGCCGCTCCTGCGGCGCATCGCCGGCCATCCGGCATTCGCCGCTCGAGACACCACCGTTCAATTCCTGGAAAAACACCGTCTTGAGGAAGCCTCACCAGAACCGCGCGTGCCGCGCGAGGCCGTGCTGCTCGCGGCCGCTGGAGAGCTGTCGCGGGTTCCGGACACCTCTGCGGATCCCTTCTCGGCCGGGCCGTGGCGCTCTCTCGGGTCTATTTCGCTCCGCTACCGGGCGGGCGATAAAGAGTACCGGGTCGAGGTGGAGCGTAACGGCATCGGAAAGCTGAAGATCAAGGTGGACGGTCGCGAGTCAACCGTCGAGGTCCTCTCCACCGATGGTGGCAAACTGCACGCCGTACTGGACGGAGTTTCTATGACCCCCAGCCTTGCTTCGGACGGGCTCGACGTGCTGGTCTCGCTTGAAGGAAATTCTTTCAGACTCGTAAGGCCCCGGCCACCGAGCCTGGACGGCGCCGGCGCGGGTGGCGCGGGGGACGCCGGCGCGAGCTTGACGGCTCCGATGCCCGGAACGGTGGTAAAGGTGCTGGTTGGAGAGGGGGATGAGGTCGAGGAAGGGCAACTCCTCCTTGTCCTGGAGGCGATGAAGATGGAGCAGCCCGTGACGGCGCCGCGCGCCGGGGTAGTCGCTGCGCTGCCCTATGGAGAGGGAACCCTTGTCCCCGGCGGCGCTGTCCTGGCCGAGATCGAAGAGAGCCAGTCCTCCTAGAACCGTTCCGTCAAACTCAAGCCTCGAACATCCCGGCTACTTCCCCGAGGTTCAACAAGCGCTACATCCTCGTCCGCTCACGCTCGACCGAACTCGCGCGCCAGCAGGTCCATGAGTAGTCCATCCCGCCATGCTCCATCCGGCGAACGCCAGTACTCGCGCATAACACCTACAGCACGGAAGCCGACCTTCTCGTAGGCGCGGATCGCCGCGGCGTTATCGACTGCCGGGTCGATCGTAAACCGGTGATGCCCCCGCTCGTCGATCAGGTAGCGCGCGAGCGTTCGAACCGCATCGGTTCCAAGCCCTAGCCCCTGCGACCGCTCGGCGAGGAAGACGTCAATCCCCGCGTGGCGAAAATCGGGCTCGTTCTCCTCGTGGTACTGGATCAAACCCACGATCTCTCCCGCTCTCTGGATCGTCTCGATGGCAAACGCCTTCTCGTCGGCGCTCCCTTCGGCCTGCTGTCGCAGCTCCGCCCTGTTCGGAGGTCCCCACCAGCGGACGACGCCGGGCTCGGCCTGGATCCCGGCCACCCGCTCGACGTCTTCCACCCAGAGCGGGCGAAGCGCGACGTTCCGGCCGCGCAGGAGAGTCGGGCGATCGTCCTGGCCGCTCACAGACGCTGGATGCCTTCGTTCCATCGGATGCTCTGCCTCTCCCAGTGAGAGATTGGCCGGCGAGGGCGGCTTCGACACCCGAACTTGTGAGCCAGTACTCTTACGGCATCTACAGGGGTCACGAGTTATTGATCCCCTATCTTCTTGAAGCGGCGCATGTTCTCGGTCATCGCCACTTCCGTCGGCAGACGCTCCATGCTGGAGGCTCCGAAGAATCCGACGACCCCGTCCGTGTGGCGCAGTACGTACTCCGCGTCATCCGGGCTGGCGATGGGACCGCCGTGGCAGAGGACGAGCACGTCCGGGTTGACCTCGGTGGCCGCGTCCCGCAAGGCTTGAACTCTCTCGGTCGACTCCTCCAGCGTCAGGGCCGTCCGCGCTCCGATGCTACCGGCGGTTGTGAGCCCCATGTGAGGCACGAGTACGTCGGCTCCGGCATCCGCCATCTTGCGGGCCTCTTCCTCGTTAAAGACGTATGGAGCGGTAAGGAGTTCCAACTCGTGGGCGAGCCGGATCATCTCTACCTCAAGGTCGAAGCCCATCCCGGTCTCTTCGAGGTTCTGGCGGAACACGCCGTCGAAGAGCCCCACGGTCGGGAAGTTCTGCACCCCCGAGAAACCCATCTCCTTGAGCTGCCGCAGGAAGTTTGGCATGAGCCGGAACGGGTCGGTGCCGCAGACACCGGCGAGAACTGGCGTGTCGTTTACGATGGGCAATACCTCGGCGGCCATGTCGACGACGATGGCATTCGCGTCGCCGTAGGGAAGCAGACCCGCGAGCGAACCGCGCCCCGCCATCCGGTAGCGGCCCGAGTTGTAGATGATTATGAGGTCCACGCCCCCGGCTTCGGCGCATTTGGCCGAGAGCCCGGTCCCCGCCCCGGCCCCGATGACCGGACGCCCCGCCGCCACCTCGCCGTGGAGCTTCGCCAGCGCCTCTTGGCGTTTCATTGACTTGCCTCCTCTCGCTCGCGGGACCACGCTTGGTAGTGTTCGTGCAGCCTCTCGGCCATCGCGCGGGCGAACTCCGGGTCGTTGATATCCGTGTCCAGTTCTCGCACCTCTACGTTTTCGTTGAGGTTCTCCCGTAGTGCCTCGAAGAGCGCTTCGTCGGCCTCGGGATCGTGGAAGGGCTGGCCTTCGGTATCTATGAGCGACACGCCCTTGAGCGGAACGAATAGCGTGAGCGGACCTCTGGCGGCATTGAGCTTGCGGGCGATGCGGCGTCCCAGCTCGGCGCACTCATCAGGGGTAGTTCGCATCAGGGTGATGGTCGGATTGTGGACGTAGAGGTTGCGTCCCTCGAACCGCTCCGGCACCGATTCCCTCGGGCCGAAGTTGACCATGTCCAGCGCGCCCAGAGAGACGACCTGCGGGATGCCGATCTCACCGGCGGCCTCCAGGCGATCCGGCCCCGCCGACAGCACGCCTCCAACGAGGTCGTCGGCCAACTCGGTCGTAGTTAAGTCGAGGGCGGCGGTGATGAAACCACCCTGCATCAGAGCCTCCATGGACTGGCCCCCGGTGCCGGTTGCGTGGAAGACCAGGACTTCGTAGCCAAGTTCTTCCAACCGATCTCGGGCCGCGTCCACCGCCGGCGTCGTCACCCCGAACATGGTCGCCCCAACGAGAGGGCGCTCCTCGCCAACGTCGGGAACCTCGGCCTTCGCCATGCCCGCGATCGCCCCGGCCGCGTTCGAGAGTATGCGGGCGGAGATGTGATTGATCCCGGCGATGTCCACCACCGAATACATCATGGTCACGTCTACCGCGCCCACGTAGGGCCGGGTGTCGCCCGAGGCTACCGTCGAAACCATGAGTTTCGGAACGCCTACCGGAAGCTGACGCATCGCGTACGTCGCGAGAGATGACCCGCCGGAACCACCAAGCGCCAGTACCCCGTCCAGCCGGCCCTCGGCGTGCAACCTCTTCAAGACTTCGCCCGAGCCCCGTCCCATCGCCTCGACCGCCACGCCGCGGTCTTCATCAGAGATGAGCCCGGACAAATCTTCGCCGGCGGCCTGGGCCACCTCCTCGCGAGAAATATCCGGCGTGATCTTTGGCTCCCCCATAATTCCCGCATCCACCACTAGCGCGTCCACGCCATGTTCTCCAAGCCGATCGCGCAGGTAACCGTACTCTGTTCCCTTCGTGTCCAGCGTCCCAACCAAGACTACCGTCGTCATGCTCCTCCTTTCCGCACTCTCCAAACAGTCTAGCCGACCCCGAAATCCGGGGCCGTGGACCACACGGGAAAGGAAGACTTGACACAAAAATACTATTTCCGTAAGATTGTATACAAGTGGTTTCAGAGGAGACCGCGAGACCAGGGGAAGGGGGCTCGATGGGAGCCGCTTTGCGTAAAAACGAAGAGAGGCCGGGACCTTCGAGTGTTTTCGAGCGTCTGCGCCGTTTGATCCTGGAGGGCGAGTACGGTCCGAGGGAGCGTCTTATCGAGGAGCAACTCGCCGAGAGGCTCGGGGTGAGCCGTACGCCCATACGGCAGGCGCTCACGATGCTCGAAGCCGAGGGACTCGTGGAGATAGTCCCGAACAAGGGGGCGATGGTCTGCTCTTTCAGCGTTGAAGAGGTGTGGGACACCTATGATCTTCGAGCGGTCCTCGAAGGTCACGCGGCGCGGCGAGCGGCGGGGCGCATCAACGAGCGGGAGATGTTCCGTCTTCGGGAGCTCGCGGAGGAGATGGAGGACCTCACTCGGAGGAGGTTCGAAGACCGTGAGGAAGAGATACGGTTGCTCGTGGCGCTCAACAACGAGTTTCACGGGACGATAGTTACGGCCAGCAAAAACAAGAGGTTGGAGCGAATGATCCGGCGAACCATCGAACTACCGCTCGTGTTCAAGGCCTTCTTCTGGTACACGCCGCAGGAGCGCCTCGTCTCCAACCACTACCACCGCCAGATCCTCGGCGCCCTGGAGGCCGGAGACGGCGAGCGTGCGGAGATCGTCATGCGCGAGCACGTCTACGAGGGACGCGATTTCGTAATTCAGGCCCTCGAAGAAGACCGGAAGGGAGAGAAAGAGTGACCGAGGCGCGAAACGGAGCCCGTCCCCTCGAAGGCTTGAGAGTCGTGGAGATGGGCAGTCTTCTCGCCGGTCCATTCTGCGGCCAGCTCCTCGCGGACTTCGGCGCTGAGGTCATAAAGGTAGAGCCGCCCGGCAAGGGAGACCCGATGCGCGTCTGGGGACGACATCGTAAAGAAGGCCGCACCCTCTGGTGGCCCATCATCGCCCGCAACAAGAAGTCCGTGACGCTCAACTTGCGCGAGGAGGAAGGCCAGGATGTCGCCCGCAGGCTCATTGCCGAGGCGGACGTGGTAGTCGAAAACTTCCGGCCCGGTACGATGGAGCGGTGGGGTCTCGGATACGAGAGACTTTCAGAGATCAACGCCGGACTGGTGATGGTGCGGGTCTCGGGCTACGGACAGACCGGACCGTACCGGGAACAGGCCGGATTCGGCGCCATAGGCGAGGCGATGGGCGGTATCCGGCACGTTACCGGCTTCCCCGACGCGCCGCCACCCCGCGCCGGCATAAGCCTCGGCGACTCGCTCGCCGCGACCTTCGGCGCGCTCGGAGCGCTTATAGCCCTCTACCACCGGGAAGCGCATGGCGGGAAGGGCCAGGTCGTGGATGTAGGCATCTACGAGGCGGTGCTCGCGTTGATGGAGAGCACCATCCCAGAATATGAACTGACCGGACACGTCCGGGGCCGTACCGGGACCGTGCTGCCCTTCGTCGCGCCGTCCAACATCTACCCGGCGAGCGACGGCGACTATGTCCTGATCGCCGGTAACGCCGATACCGTCTTCGGGCGGCTGGCGAAGGCCGTGGGCCATCCCGAGTGGGCCGAGGATGAAAAGTTTGCCACTCATCACGCGCGCGGCGAGAACATGGAAGAGCTGGACGACATGATCTCCGCCTGGACGAAACAGCGCACCGTGGACGAGGTGATCGAAACGATGGCCGAGGCCGGAGTCCCGGCGGGCAAGGTCTTCACCGCTAAAGACATGGTCGAGGATCCGCACTACGCCGCGCGCGAGAACGTCATCCGCACGGAGGACCCTGAGATCGGCGAGTTCCCCATGCAGAACGTCGTCCCGCGCCTGACCGAGACGCCCGGAGAGGTCCGCTGGACAGGTCCATCCCTCGGCCAGCACAACGACGAAGTGTACAGAGAGGTCCTGAACCTGAGCAAAGAAGAGCAGGACGGGCTGCGCGAGCGAGGGATCATCTGATGCGCGTGGAAATAGTGGACGTGGGTCCCCGCGACGGCCTCCAGAACGAAGACAGGACGCTCCCGCCGGAGGTCCGGGCGGAGCTTTGTGACCGGCTGGCCGGGGCCGGCATCCCGAGGGTCGAGGCGGCCAGCTTCGTCAACCCGAAGCGCGTGCCGCAGATGGCGGGAGCCGAGGACGTGATGCAGAAGATAGAGCGCAACCCCGGCACGAGCTACGCGGGACTCGTCCTGAACGAGAGGGGCTACGAGCGCGCCATTCAGGCCGGGGTGGACGAGGTGCGCTACGCCTTCCCGGTCACGGAGACGTTCGCGAAGCGCAACCAGAACACGACGGTGGACGAGGCGGCGGCGCTCGCGGGGCGGCTCACGGAGCGGGCGCGGCTCGACGGGGTGCGCGTTTCGATCACCCTGAGCGCCGCGTTCGGGGATCCCTTCGAGGGGAGGGTAGAGCCGGAGACGGTCATAGACCTCGCCGGCCGTGTCAGCGACTCCGCGCCGGATGAGATAGTCCTTGCCGACACCATCGGTGTTGGCGTGCCGAGCCAGGTCCAAGAGTTGGTTACGGAGGTCTCGAAGACCGGCATCACGGTTGGATGCCACTTCCACGACACACGAAACACCGGCATAGCGAACGCGGCGGCGGCCGTAGAGTCCGGGGCGACAGTGCTTGACGCCTCGGTCGGTGGGACGGGAGGATGCCCATTCGCGCCGCGGGCGACCGGCAACATTGCGACGGAAGACCTCGTGTACCTGCTTCACGGCATGGGATACGAGACGGGGATAGACCTGGAAGCGCTTATAGAGGTGGCGGCGTGGCTCGCTGGGCAACTCGGCAAGGAGCTTCCGGGACAGGTGTACAAGGCCGGCAACTTCGAGCCGGTGGCAGGATAAGGGTAGTGTGGGCGCCGACGTAAAGAGAGTTCGCCGGTTTACGGTCTATGGGAAGAGGAGGAGCTTTGGCGTATAACGTGGCGGTAGACGTGGGGGGAACGTTCACGGACGTGCTGGTCTTCAACGAGGATACCGGCGAGTTGACGGAAGGGAAGGTGCTCTCGACGCCGGAGGACCCGTCACGGGGGGTCGTTACCGGGATAGAGAGCGTCTGCGAGAAGGTCGGGATCGGATTCACGGACCTCAACCTACTCTTTCACGGGACGACCGTGGTGACGAACATGATCCTTACCAATACCGGCTCGCGAGTGGGACTATTGACGACGAAGGGACACGAGCAGATCCTGTACCTCGCCCGCGCCTGGACGCCGGGACCGCTCTACGGCTGGATGGCCCTCCAGAAACCAGACCCGCCCGCTGACCTGACCGACACCATCGGCATCTCCGAACGTATCGGGGCTGACGGCAGCATAATCTCGAAGCTCGACGAGGACCAGGTATGTCAGGCCATACAGAAGCTCGTGGAGCGGGGCATTGAGGCTCTCGCGATCGGGTTCCTCAATTCCTATGTGAACCCGGACCACGAGCAGCGGGTGCGGGAGATCGCCCGTGAACTCTACCCGGACCTCTCGGTCTCCATCTCCTCGGATATCGGACAGGAGTACGGCGAGTACGAGCGGACCCTGACGACCGTGGTGAATACCGCCGTGCAGCCGCGCGCCATGACGTACATGAGGAACTTCGAATCCTCCATCGCGGAGAAGCAGTTCGGCGGCGCACTCTCCATCGTCCGCTCGGACGGCGGGGCGATGAGCACGGAGGCGGTCGCGGAGCGTCCCATACAGATCGCGCTTTCCGGGCCGTCGGGGGGCGTTACGGGCTCGGCGTACCTGGCGCGTGAGATCTCAGTCCCCAACATCCTGACCTTCGACATGGGCGGCACCTCCACGGACGTCTCCCTCTGCCTGAACGGCGAGACGCTGGTGCGGCGCGAGATGTCCCTGGGCTACTTCCGGTTCAAGGCGGCGGCCGTGGACGTTCACAGCGTCGGCGCGGGCGGCGGCTCCATCGCGTTCCTCTCCGCGAGCGGCGCGTTGCAGGTCGGCCCGAACAGCTCGGGCGCGGACCCTGGACCCGCCGCCTACGGCCGGGGAGGAGAAGAGCCGACCGTCACCGATGCCAACATGGTGCTGCACCGCATCCCGCCGGGCGTGGCGCTCGGCGGCACGATGACCCTGGACGAAGACGCGGCGCGGACCGCCGTGCAGAAGGTCGCGGAGCCGCTCGGGATGAGCGTCGAGGAGGCGGCCGAGGCAATAGTGGACATCGTGAACGAGAACATGCACGCGGCCCTACGGGTGGTGAGCGTCGAGCGCGGCTACGACCCGAGGGAGTTCGGGCTCGTGGGCTTTGGCGGCGCGGGACCGATGCACGCGAACGCGCTTGGGCGTTTGATCCGGTCCCGATCCGTCATCATCCCGCCCACGCCGGGCGTGATGAGCGCGTTCGGGTTCCTCTCGTCGGACATCCAGAACGAGTTCCCAGAGACGTATTTGAAGATTGCCGAAGAAACACCCACCTCGGAGCTGAAGGCCCGCGTCGAGAACCTGATGGCCGGGGCGAACGAGTGGCTGGACAGCGAGGGTGTGGAGGAGGACAAGCGGCGCTTCGACCTGTACGCGGACTGCCGGTATTACTTGCAGAACATCCAGATCCCGTGCCGCTTCAGCCTCGAAGACCTGACCGGTGAGGACAGCACTTTCCTGCGGCGCCAGTTCGAGGAGGCGCACCGCCAACGGTACAATTTCGAGCTGCCGGACTCGCCGCTGGAGATCGCCACGATCCGGGTGATCGGGCGCGGCACTATCAAGGGCGTGACGCTCGTGAAGAGCGAGGGCGGCACGGGTGAGGACGCCTCGGGAGCGATGATGCGGAAAGATAAAGTCTTCTTCGGCGGCGAGTGGATGGATACCCCGATCTATGGCCGCGGCGGCTTGCGGCCGGGCAACGTGGTCTCGGGACCCGCCGTCGTGGTCCAGGACGACACGACGACCGTCATCGAGCCAGGATACGCGGGCTCGGTGGACCGTTTTGGGAACATAATGATCGAGGAGGCGTAGCGATGACGCTGCAAGAAGGGACCAAGCCGGACTTCGTCCGCGAACACGACATAGACCACGTAACCCTCGACATCATAGAGAGCGCGCTCAAGAACATCCGCGACGAGATGGACCGGGTGCTGGTGACCACCGCCGTTAGCCCCATCATCCGCGAGCAGGCCGACGAGTTCCCACTCATCGCCGACAAGAAGGGGCGCATGATCGTGGGCCAGTTCGGCAGCCCCGTGGATACCGTCCTCGAAAATTCCCCCTATAAGGTGGAAGAGCTGAAGGACGGCGACGTTATCGCCCTGAACGACCCGTACATGATGGAGGGCTCGACCTCGCACCTGCCGGACATACTGCTGGTCCGTCCGATCTTCTACGAAGACGACCACATCGGATACGCGCTCCAGTGGGGCAACCTGATGGACGTCGGTGGCTCGACGGCCGGGTCCATCCCGATAGACGCCCGCAGCATCTACGAAGAAGGCGTGCGGATGCCGCCCGTCAAGCTGTACGATGCTGGGAAGCTTAACGAGGAAGTCCTGCGCTTCTTCTGCCACAACTCGCGCACCCCGCGCGAGACCCAGGCGGACGTCATGGCGATCTCCGCCGGGACGGCTACGGGGGCGCAGCGGGTCAAGGACATCTGCGACCGCTTCGGGAAGGATACCTACCTCGAAGCGTGCAACGCGCTGCTCGACCGGACGAGGACGAGCGTGATGGGTTTGATCCAACAGCTCATCCCCGAGGGCCAGCGGTTCGAGTTCGAGGACTACACCGACGACGACGGCCTCGGCAACGGTCCCATCAAGCTAAAGCTCGCCATGTGGCGCGAGGACGACACCCTGCACCTCGACTGGACCGGCACCGACGATCAGGTCCCCGGACCGGTGAACTTCCTTCTCAACAAGGAAATGTTTCAGATGTTCGCAGGGGTTTTCCTGATCTCCGCCGTGGACCCTACGATTCTCTTCAACGACGGCTACGCCGACATCATCAAAGTAACCATCCCCGATGGCTCCGTCCTGCGCCCGAAGGCCCCGGCGCCCCTGAGCAACCGCTTGGTCGTCATGGCCCGGCTCTTCGACGTGCTAGGTGCGGTCTACGCGAAGGCCATCGGCTTCAACGTCTCCGGGTCCTACGGCACCAGCCCCAACTTCGTATACTCTGGCGTAAAGAAGACCGGCGAGCCATTCCAGACCATGGAGATCCTGTACGGCGGCATCCCCGCCATCCCCGGCAAGGACGGCCTCGACGGGCATTCCTGGTGGCCGGAGTTCCTCGCCGTCCCGGCCGAGTACATGGAGACCTACTACCCCCTGATCGTTGAGGAATACTCCGTCCGCCCGGATACCTGCGGCGCGGGCGAGTTCCGCGGCGGTTGCGGTATAAAGAAGGTCTACCGCTTCCTGGCCGACGGCAGCATCACCTACCAGGACGACCGCGCCCACACCTATCCCTACGGCGTCGCCGGCGGTAAGCCCGGCACACCATCCAAAAAGACCCTCGTCCGCGCTGGTGGCGAAGAAGTGGACCTCCCCTCAAAGGTCAGCGGCGTTCCCGTATACGAGGACGACCTCCTCGTCTTCGAGACCGCCGGCGCCGGCGGTGTTGGAGATCCACTCTCCCGCGACCCCGAAGCCGTAGCCAAAGACATCCGCTGGAACCTCATCAGCCGTGAGGCCGCCGAAAACGACTACGGCATCATCCTCGACAGCGATGGTGCGGTGGACTCAGCAGCAACCGAGGCCAAGCGCGAAGAGCTGAAGAGCAACCGCGGCGAACTGCTGGGCTTCGACCACGGCCCGCTCCCCTCGCTGGAGGAGCAGCGTTCGATCATCGCCGAGACCCGGCGCAAGTTCAACGAGTGGCTCTCGGGAGAGATGGGGGCGCGTCGCAACGGCGCGGGGCGTTGCACTAAAAATAGTTCCTGAACAAGAAGTCGGGGATCTGAACCAAAATTACAAACGGTTACAAGCAATCGTTTTACATAAAAAATAGCCCATTTGGGGGATGCGCGTGGCAGAGTAAAGAATTACGATGCGTTACGCTGGGTAAGACTGTGGACGGGATATACTACCTATACCACTACATTTAGTGGTATGTAGACGAATAGGCGCAAGAGGGGCGCGGGCGAAGCACTAGAAACGGGGCGTGGAGTGGGACACGAACGGAAGAAGAAGATACAGATTCCAGGTATGGGGAACGTGGATGCGGACATCATACCTTTCCGGGGCGACGTGGAGCACTGGAACGAATATCTGCTCGACGACGGTTCGGTCGTTCGTATGAAGGCTGTTGTTACAGAAATAGTTCGTATAAAAGGACAGTACGATCAGGAGGGGAACCCAGCATACATGGTGTTTTCCACGAATGTTACCCACGTTACTTCGCCTGAAGAACTCAAGGGAGGACAGGGCAACCCATGACAGAAGCAGTGATGATAGATAGAGTGGAAGATTATACAGACCGCTTTGAGCCTGAGATACATGCGTATCGTGGTTTTCAACCCTTGCGAATAGCGATACAGGTCGCCGCGCAAGAGAACGAGCGGGTGCGTAAAGGTATTGCGGACATGGAGAGTTTGCCGTCATTACCCATGGAGTTGATCAAGAAATACTCTAGGGTCGCGGTGCGGCACGCGACCCTAGAGCGATATCCTGATGGATGGCTTGCTACGATTCACGGTTTTCCGGGGGTATGGGCCAAAGAACATTCTGAAGAGCGAACGCTTGAGGTTCTCAAGGAAGTGGTTCTGGACTGGACACTTCTAAAGATTGAGCACCGCGATAATGACCTGCCTGTCATTGAAGAAATCGACCTTAATGACGTCTTGTAGCGTACTCTGTGCCGCTGGCGAAAATCACATCACGGCGGCTACTGATTCAGAAGTTTCGGAACCTGGGTTTTGATGGACCACACACGGGCTCCAGGCATCCCTTCATGAGAAAAGGAAAGCTCACGGCAGCTATTCCGAACAAGCACAAGGGCGACGAGATCGGAAGGTCGCTTCTCAAGGAAATATTGAGACAGGCTGAAATCGTCGAGCGAGAATGGATGAACGCCTAATTAACATGGATGGGAGGTAAGTACACAGCATGAAGACGATGGAGACCAGAACAGGCTCTTTGGAGGTCCATTACTCTACGCGCAGGGAGACCTTTACTTTCCAATTGCGTCACGACGAAAAGACGCTCACTGAGCGTTTTAACGAAGCCAATAATGAAGAGGCAAGGCGAGAAGACGAAGAGTTTGTGACGAACCTGAAGAGGTATCATCGCAGGCGATTCAGTGACGAATGGTAGTCCTGTACAGGGAGACATCTATTGGGTAGATTTCGACGAGCCTGACGACTCGGAGCCAGGTTACACTCGTCCTGCCGTAGTAGTCCAGAACAATGGCCGCAATAACAGCGACATCGCCACAGTAATAGTCTGCACTTTGACGAGGAATCTGAATCGAGACACCGATCCAGGCAACGTCCTACTTGAAGCCGACGAAGCGGGTCTTGACCAGCCGTGTGTTGTCAATGTATCTCAGGTCTTCACGGTAAACAAAGCTGATCTTCGGGACAGGATTGGCACCCTCGATTTCGTTCGAGTGATGGAAATTTATGCCGGTTTGCATATCCTGCTAGAGCCCAGAGACGAATAGAATCTTGCCATGCCTGACCGCTTAGGCTAGAATCGTTGCATGTCCGAAGATAAGAATCCGGCGGCCGTAGAGCTAGGACGACGCGGTGGGTTAAAGGGCGGAAAAGCCCGCGCTGCAAAGATGACCCCTGAAGAGAAGTCCGAGTCTGCCCGTAAAGCTGCCAAAGCACGTTGGGCCAAGAAGCACCAGCAAGACCAATCTTCCTAGCAGAATTCCGCATAGATAAGCCATTTATCCGTTGTTATGCGTGAGCTCTCACGTATAATTACTCTATGATAGAGAGGCGCGATTGGACTACCTACAATGCCGCATCTTGCGAGGAAAAGTCTCGTTTTGTGGCTCTATTGTCTGATCTCTGCCTGACCGTTCCGCAACCGAAGCAGACGAGGGGCCGCCCCCGGCTGGCTCTGTCGGATATGGTCTTTGCAAGCGTGTACAAGGTGTATGTCGGCTTCTACAAGGTGTATGTCGGCTTCTCTGCTAGGCGCTTCACCTGTGATCTGAAAGAAGCCGAAGCAGGCGGTTACGTCGAAAAGGCTGCGCACTTCAATAGCGTCAACCGCTACCTTGCTAGCCGCGATCTGACCGAGATACTAAAAGACCTCGTTACCATGAGCAGCCTTCCAATGAAGGCGATAGAAACGGATTTCGCCGTGGACTCTTCAGGCTTCTCTACCAGTACCTACGCCCGCTGGCAGGACGCCAAGTATGGTGGCGCATCCCGGCGCGAGTATTTCAAGGCGCACCTGATCTGCGGCGTTCGGACCAACATCGTTACCGGTGTGGACATTAGCGGGCGTTCGGTCAACGCACGTATTTCTTCAAGCCTCTCGTAAAAGCGACCGCCGAAAACTTCCAGATAAGAGAGGTTGCTGCGGACAAGGCGTATCTCGGTCGCCCGAACCTGGAACTCGTTGAAGGATTTGGCGGGACACCGTACATCCCGTTCAAATCCAACACCGTCAAGGCGAGTGGAGATTCCATCTGGGCCAGGATGTACCATCTGTTCATGTTCAACCGCGAAGAGTTCGCGGCCCACTACCACAAGCGATCCAACATCGAGACTACATTCTCGATCATAAAGGGCAAGTTCGGAAGCCACGTCCGCGCAAAGAGTGACCAGGGACAGGTAAACGAGGTACTGGCGAAAGTCCTCTGTCACAACATATGCGTACTGTCGCGGGCGATAGACGAACTCGGCATAGAGCCGCTTTTTGGTTCAGCCGAGCGTTTAGGTTCAGAAGCAACGCTTGAACCTAAACGCTTCCTCTAGTGAGCTTTTT
>JAABUS010001281.1_pt1 | contig 56180 bp, 13 predicted proteins | sample 5560161 | NCBI WGS metagenome assembly JAABUS01 (sample SAMN10711885, study PRJNA513376) | rock metagenome | isolation source: Antarctica rocks | place: Antarctica: Victoria Land, Trio Nunatak nord | collected 2016-01-04 | reverse complement strand
TAGAAAATTAGTTTTAAACTATTTTCTTTATAAGAAATTCCTTTATTTAAAATTATATAGAATATTCTTTCTAAACCTTCCTTTATATATTATTATTTAATAGTAAAAAAAAGTAATTTATCGACTTTAATATTAATAAGAAATTCCGTTATAAAGTTATAATTTATTATATTTCTAAAGAATTAAAAACCTCTTATCTCGATCGGAAATACATAGAATTTATTCTTTTCTTTAATCGATTATTTAAAAATATCTAAATAAGTTATTAATTTACTAAAATAAAAATAACAAAAATAATAGAAATATTTATTATATTTAGATATATTATCGAATTAGTTTTTAGAATAAGTATTTATATAAATTACTTATAAATTTATATTTTATATAGTTAAATAAATAAAATTATTTTATTTATAATATAAACTTATCTACGTATCGTACGAGTTATGAGAACTATTTAGTAAATTTGAAATATAAAAATTCGTTATAGATCTAGTATTAAATATATAATATTAAATACTTTATTTTAATTATTATAAAAGAACGTAGTTAGAGATTTTTTAATTAACGAGCTAGATATACTCTAGATATATATATATATAGAATATATATACTATATCGATAAAGCGAGAGTTTATATAAGGAGAGTCGAGGTATTAAATATATATTTTATTAACTTTAAGTGGAAAAATGATAAAAAAACAATATAATTTTTTTTTAATAAAAGCCTTAAAAATAATAACTTCGGATTTTAAATCTCAAATTCGTAATTTTTTACTAGCGTCGAGTAATTCGCTAAATTTATATAGAGTATTATAACTACGCTAGTCTAATTTAGATTTTTAATTATATTAATTTATAAAAATAATATACGTGCGTAATATCCCTCTAAATTATTACGATATTATAAATTTTATAATTTATTATATTATTATTTCTCTAATTATATACCGATACTATTTAAACTATTTTATTCCGATTTATCCGAAATTATTCAAGATTATTCGAAGTACTAAATATATATTTAGTAACTTTAGACGAAAATAGATATTAAATCGATCTCTAGAGTTAGTTAATAAACTTAGTAGATTTACGCGTCTTTTCTATTTTTTTCGAGAAAATACTAACTCCCCGCTTTATTAATATAATAGAAATAAATATATAATTTAAATAAGAATTATTTAAAGAGTATTAAAATAATAATTATTAAACTAAAATAAATTATATATTTAATAATAATGTACAAATAGATAAAGATATCGTAGATTTCTATTTTCGAAGAGAGATAACGATTTGATATAATATATTAATAATCTAACTACTAATCGCGTATATATATTAAAGTATTTATATATATCTTTTTTATATATTAATATCTTATTTAACGTCGTATATTCTAGATTATATATAAAAAGATATAAATAGTATAAAATAATAACTAAATACTAGTATAGATAAATAAAATGAGAAACTAGGAGAGTATTTACGATATTATTTATAATAATTATTATATAATACTTTTAAATTTAAACTTTATAAAGTATTATAATTTATTCTTATATTACTTTTTTTTATATATAATTTTTATCAATTTTATCCTAACCTTACCTCTTTCGTAGAAAGAATTCGATAATATTATAATTATTAATAGATAGAATTTCCGAAAAAGTAATCGTGATTCTAGGGAAATTAATATAAAAAGTCGAGTAATAAATATATATACTTTTACGTCGTTTATATTTCTTAAAGTAGAGTATTTCGAAAATTATTCTTTATATTTATAATCGAATATTTATAAATATTTTATAAAAGACTTTATCTAATAAATTTAAAAAGAATTTAATAATTTCTATTATCTATTACCTATAAATGAATATTTGAATAAATATATAATTTATATTATTAAAATTATATTACGATTCTAGATAGTTATTTTATAAAATTCTAAAATATAAAAAGAGATACTATTTAACATTTATAATAATATAATATAATAATATATTTTCCTAGGCTATTAATTATACTCTAAATAGAATAACTTTTAGTTTCATTATTAATAATACGTTGAATCTAGGAAATTAGGAAAAAGATATTTTATTAAAAGAACTAATACGTATTTAAATTTCGGATATAATTACTTATATATAAATATATAATAAAGAGTATTATAGAAATATATTTGTTACTTTTAATAATTTTATCAAAGAGACTAAGTCTTACTACGTTTATATAAAGATAATAATATTCCGATAAATACTAAATTTACTAGTTATAAATATAATTATTAAATAATTAAATTATTCAAGATTTTTAAATATATTAATAAATTTGTATCCCGCCTTAATATTCTAGAAAATTAGAAGATTTATAATATATTTATAATAATATAATTAAAATTATTTTTATTATTAAATAAAGACTCTTTCAAATATCTACGATTTATTAATTTTGAAATAATAAAGACCGAGCGAGATAATTTAAAGTTAGAATAAGAATTAAAATATATCTTTAATAACTATATTATTAAAAAGAGAGAGAGTTATTACACGGCGGAATAAAGAAAGAAAGAGATAAAACTAATCTCTATTCTCTTCTCTAAAATAGAGAAGAGAATAAATAAAGAAGGGAAAGAAATATTAAGAGAAAATAAAAAAAGAAAAAAATTCTTTATTATTTCTTTCTTCTTTACTCTCTTTATAAAATTAATAATTATAATTAATTAATATATTCTTTTAACGGGTACTTTAATTATATTAATCTTTATTTTAAATCTAAATTATACTAGTTATTCTAATATATTCTTAATTTCTTTAATTAAATATATATTTATAATTTATTATAAGAATAATAGACGTGATATATTAAGATTTTATTACGTTTAATATTATAGAATATTAATACTCTCTTTATATATTTTTATTAGTTTTTTTAATAATTTAATATCTTTCGCGTAAATAAATAGTAAAATTCGTTATTATAAATTCTAAAAATTAGTATATTTAATAGTATAATAAGGTTAAAATTTATTATTATTTTAAATTAGAGTTTTATTTATTTATTAAACTAGATCTTCGTTTATATTCTTTACTTCTTTTAAATTAATAGATTAATATAATAATTATAATAAATCTAGAATAAAAAGTAAAATATTTATAATTTATAAATTTCTTTAAAGTTTAAGATTTTTTCTTTATTTAACTTTAGGATTTCTTAGCCCTAAAGGTTATAAATAATAATAAATTAATATAATAATTGTAATTAAATTAAGATATAAACTAAGTATTTTTTATCTCGAGGTTTCTAGTAAGAATATAGTATTAACGAAATAAAATACGTAAGAATTATAATATTAACGAAATAAAATAGTAGTCAAGATTTAGTCTTAATATATTATATATTAATTAAACTCTCTATTAATACGAATAAATTATTATTTTATATTAAGGTATTAATAATTATAATAATTACTTTTATAAATAAAGAGTTTAATGTCTTTAAAATTATAAACTATTAATATAAATATATAAACGAATTAATCTTATTAAAAATAAATTTAGTATTATAATTATTATTATTATTTCTCTCTTTGATTTAAACTCTATTTATATAATATATAAAAGATAGAAATACCTAGTCGAGGCGATAATATTCTTATTTTAGAATATCGAGAGGGAGACCGGTTATTAATTTATAAATTAAAGTAATATCTTTATTAGAAGATCTAGCTACCGGAGTATATATTATCGTTATAGTTATACTCTTTAAAGTAATTTTCGATATTATTATATCTACGGTACGACTAAAGGAAGTCTCTATAACGATATCGAATTAATTATATAATTTATTATTATCTTTAATAAATTTACCGTCTAGCGTAATATCGGTAGTTATTTACTATTTAAATTTCTCTCGATTATATACGCGTTTTAAAGCGGGATATCTCTTAATTAATATATTTATACTTATATTAATATTAGTTAAAAGATTATTAACGAAATCTTTAATACCGTTTACGTTTTTAACTTTTTATTACTAATTAATTAATCTTTAGATATTTTAATCTCTACGGAATCGAAAAAACTCTATAGTAAATAATCGATTTAATATTAATTTAAAAGGCGGCCCCGGTATTAAATAAAAATAGTATAAAAGATTTCTAGGACTAATAAAACGCGGACTATCTTATTATTAATTTTAATAATAAGTTTTTCTAAGAAATCTATATAGTTATATAAAATAGTATTATTATTCGCTAGGATTTTATTTCTAATTACTAACTCGTTTATACGAGTTTTGGACTTAATAAATACCTCTTTAATAATCTCGACTAGGGATTCCTCTTTAATATTATTATTTAAATTCTTTAATATAGAAATATTCTTAATCTCCCCTTTTATTTTTAATAGTTTAGTTTATTTATTAAGTTTTATTTTCTTCGAGCGCTTTATTTTTAAACCGGTTACGTTCGCTCCCGTAGTATTAAATAAAAAAATTATTTTATTTTACTCTTTTTACTTATAATAGGGCTAGTATAATATATATTATTTATTATAAAAACTAACTCTTCGATATTTATAATAAACTAAATATTTAGGTTAAGAGTAATACTTTTTAATTAATAATATACTAACTCCGTAATCTAGTTCTTATTAATTTATAATAATATAGAATTATTCTTTATTAAAAGCGGTACGGTCGTTAATATAACCGGCTTAGATTTACTAGTTATTATAGAAATACTTATTATTATTTATACTAAAGAGGCTTTTTTCGTATTTAAATTAATTAAGATTTTATTTTATTTAAGTTTCTCCGTTACGCGCTTTACTCTCTTTTATTTAAAGTTTTTAAATATAATAAAAAAAGAAATAATTTATTTAGAAATATCGATTATAAGGAAAATCGAAGTTTAAAATATACTTTAAAGTATAATTAAAAAATCTTTATTATTAATTTCGACCTATTACTTTATAATCGTAGGTACTATAATTTTCCTATTTATTTATTTCTTCGAGGGCGTAAATAAAGTAGCCGTAGTTTCCTATTTTAAAGAATTTACGATTTTAACTTCGGAAGCGACTTTTATTTTAAATATTTCTTCAATTTTATTTAACTCTTCTAGTTATATAACTAGGTCGTTAGATATTTATATAATTCCGGTATATTTCTTTTAATATTTTTACGCCTCGATATTAGGTAACTCTATATTAACTAGTTAAAAATTATTATTATTAATCGATTTTACGAGGGAGGTTATTTTTAAAATTAATTTTTTCGGTAAAAGTTTTTTCGTTATCGAATCCTTTAAAGATTTTTTTAAAATCGAATTTTTTTTTTTTTTCGGACTCGCTCTCGTCGCTCTTATTATTTTTATTAAATTTTTTAAATATCGACTTCTTTTATATTAAAGATTTCTTCGAAGTTATAAATTTTATTACCCTCGGGTCTTTTTTATTTAATTTCTTTAACGGCGTTAAAAGTTTTTTTACTCTCGTTATCTTATCCGTCGAGAAATAACTATATCTTTTTATAAAAATATATCGGTTATATTTCCCCCTTTTTATTAAAATTAATTAATCTAGTTTTTATAATAAATTCTTTTTATCCCGGTATAATTACGCGTGATTAAAAATAATTATATATTTTATATAATTATTCTTTATTAATCGTATTATAATTAGTTACCCGTTATTTATTTATTTAAGTTATAGGTTATTTCTTAAATTAAATATCTTTAACTAGTTCTTAAATCGCGTATTTAAGAAAATTTTATTATATTAAATAACTAGCCCGGTTTATAATAAAGAAAAATATCTACCCGTTAATAACTAGGTTTTTTTATCTTTTATTATATTATATACGGGCTTATTATACGGTAAATCTTTAACTTTTTCGTTATTAACTTTATCGTCGACTTCGGCTTTAATAACTTACTCGTTATTTATTTTATTACTTTATTTAGAAATAGAAGCGCCGAACTTTTTATTATTATTATTATTCGTTATTTTAATTAATTTAATTTTAATTATTTTCGTTATTTTCTTTTTCTTTATTTTCTTATTCTTTAAAACTAGTTTCTTCGAAGCCTTTCCCGAATATAATTTAATTATATTATAATTAAAAACTTATTAAAATAAAAGTATCGTATTATACTCGATCGGGGCGAGTAATATAAATAAATAATTAATTTTAAAATTTAAAAAGAAAAGATATATTAATATTATTTAATATATAAAATACTATAACTAAATAAAACGATAATAGTAATATTTATTAATCGTATCGAGCGAGGAAAAAAAACGATTTAATATTATTTAAATAAATTAGAAATATTATATTAATATAGCGGGGCTATTAAGAAATTCGTTATTATTAAATAATAAAGTTATCGTCGCGTAATAAAGCGAAAATAAAATAAAGATTAATAAATAAATAAAGTAATATCGTCCCTTAAACTACTTATATAATTTATAATAATTTTATATTATAGTCGTTAATTACGCCCTCTACGTTTTTAAAATTTTATTTATTATATTATATATTTTAATAAGGCCCCTAGCCCTTTTATTTAACTAGGTATTATATTATTAATTTTTTTCCTTATCCTAAAAACTTCTTTATCTTTTTATTTAAAATATATTTTATTTTAAAATAATTATTTATATCTTTATTATTATTATCGAGAATAGTAATTTACCCGATCTTTTAAAAACGGTTATATAAATCCTCTCCTAATAAAGTAAATTCTAAGGCGGCGACCGAAATAACGGGGTAAATATTTATTATTAGCGGTAACTTTAATTTATAGATTAAATTATTTATTTATTTTAGAATTTTAAACGAGCTAGTTTTTTAATTTAAAAATTTATAATTCTTTAAACCTAGGATCTTATAACTTTTATATAATTTTAAAAAAATTATATCCCCTTTTTATATTATTAAGGGTATATATTTATTATTATACCGAAATTTAATATTAATTATTATAAACGAAATCGCGTTAGCGGCTTCCTTCTAGTTAATAATTTTAATATTAATAAAATTTATTCTTTCTATTATATTTTAGACTAAAATTCTATTATTAAATTTTATATTATAAATAATTTTATTTAATAAAAGCGTTATTATTAAATTTAAAGAATTATTTATAATAAATTATAAAATAGTTACGAATTTATTTTATAGACTATTAGGGTAGTATATTAAATAAAATCGTAATATTATTTTTATAATTTAATTTATACGTTCCGACTAGCCGTTAAATTAAAGGTAGTAGATAATAAAGATTATTAATTTAGTTTTTATAATTTTAAAGATTATTTTCTATAAATTTAAAAAAAACTTAAGATTTTTATTAGAAATAATTATTTTTAGAATTCCCTAGTTAGTAAAGGCGAGAAATAGCGCGTTTATTTATTTTTCGGCGCTGAATATATCTTTCCCTAAAGCCGTAGTAACTACTTTCGAGAATTTATATATAATAATTATTAAATAATTATATCCGTTTATAAATATAGGGAGTATTATAATAAAATCGATAATAATATAATAATAGATCTTTAACTCTATTAAGATTAGTTTTAAAATATTATATAATATATATCTCTTTATTTAATTAAGTTAATATTAAAAATAGTATAAAATATAGTATTTAAATCTTCGAGTTAAATATCGTATATAATAATTATCGGCGATATTCTCGTATATTCTATAAAATCCTATATAATTTCGCTTATTATATACGAGTTCGAAAATATTCTATTTTATTAATTTCGGGATATATAGGTATTCCTTATTAATATAATCGTCTTTATATAATATAAATAAGTCTCTAAAAAGGAAAAGAATATTAATATTAATTTTATTAATTTTATTTATAGACTTTAGGGCTTCCTTCTTGAATTTATTCTTTTTATATATAAGGAAAGTTATTATCCTTAATTATTTCTTATTTTTAAAATACGTATTTTATAATTTAAAATAGTATTTAAAAGATATTTTAATTAAAGTAAAATAAAAAGCGAAGATATTATCTAGAATATTAGGACTTTTAATATCGAGATATTCTTTTTTATTAAAAAGACGAGATAAAGTATTTAATATAATATTTTACTTTCCTAGATACTAACGAATATCGAGATTATATTATAATATATATTAGGAAGTTTATATTAACTATAAATTTATCCTATTAGAAAAGGACGACGATAATATTATTTATCGGGTAATATTAGTAGTTACCGAGTAATTAATAAAAATAATATCTTTTTTTATTGAAATTTATACGAGTAAATATAGGATCTTTTTTAATATCTAAATTAAATCTATTATTTCTAATTCCGTAGGCTAGTAACGCGACTCCGTAAAATTAAATAATTTAGATAAAAATAGAATTAACTATATATTAATATAAGGGAAATTATTATTTTAAAGATTTTTTTAAATATAGTATACTATCGCGCTAATTCCGTACGATTTTAATATATCGATATTAATATATAATTAATAAACTAGATCCCGATAATATAAATACTTTTTAGAGATAAATACTTTTTATAATAATTTAAAAAAAATAAATTCCTTATTTATAAATATAAAGTAAATTTTTTTAAAATAAATCTTTTATATATTTTTATCTTAAAACGGCGAGCTCTTTAAAAGTTAGGTTTTTTAGTATTAAAATAACTTAATAATTTAGGCGAAGTATTTAGTATTATTTCATAATTAATTTATTATTCCGATATATATTTTCAAAGTTTATAGTATATTTAGGAAATAAAGTTCCTTAATTATTATAATCTTTTCTTTAATAATAGTTAAATTTAATCTATTTATTTTTTAACTTAAAAGTATAACGGAGGGGTAAATTAAAAAGGATTTTTTAAATTTAAATAAGATTTTAAAACCTATAAATAAAGCGAAAATAATTATAAAATATTCGATATACTCGGAATAAGATCGTAAGAAAATTATAATATTATTAATATAGTATCTCGCGAATATTTTATATAGGCGAAAAAAAGTATTTATTTCATATTAAATATACGGAATTAACTCTTTCTATTTTATTATTACGATATTATAGTACTCCGAACTACGGTAAAAAATTATTATAAACTTATAATAATTATCTCTTTTAATTAAAAAGAGATAAAATTATTTATTATAATTAATAATATTTATATAAATATATCTTTATATTAACGAAATAATATCGCTCTAAAGCGGAAGAGGGTAGTTATTAAGAATAATAATTTTATTTAAACTATAAATATCGACTACGATTTTATTCTTCTATATCGGTATTTTTTCGGGGCCTTTATATACCGTCCGTTATATAACGAAGATAAAGAAAGCGAATAGGGAAAGTTTAATAAACTATAATATTTTCTTTTATTAATATATTTTATCGAATTTCTCGTTTATTAAAGTTTTTATATCGGGGCTTAATAAGTAGATTTTATAACTAAATTTTATATTAAATAATTATTAGTCCGTAGTAAACGGAATCGATAATTATTTAAATTTAAATAAATCGATTATATCTCTTATATTTTCTTAAATATAAGGGTATTACTCTATAATCTCTTTAATCGCGGTAATATCGGAGTTATTATTATAAATTATAATATTATTTAATAACTTCGTTTTTATAAAAGGATCGATTTTAAATTTTAAAATTAACCTCGAATTATAAAAATTAATAAAATATAATATAATTATATCGTCTTTATAAGTTTTCGCCGTAAAGAAATAATTATTTAAGTTAATAAAGTATACTTTTTTTACCTTATATTCTATAATTAATTTTATTTATTAACGGCGAGGAATAATAAAAGATATATTCTCTTTATTATAAATATTAATAAAGTTAATTATTAAATCTAGAAAATAAATATAGACTCCTTTTATTTATAGTTCGAATAAGAAGTCTTAATCCGGTAATTATAGTTTTCTTTTTAATAAGATTATTATCGTAAATATAATATATAATAAAATTATAGCGGCGCTTTAATTATATAATATATCGAATTTTTATATTATCCCTAGTTATAGATTAAATAAGGATCGTAATATCTTCGTAATTACCTAAAAATATTTAATTATTAAGGAGGTTAATAACGGTCTTCTCTTAACCTAAAATATCTATATTAATAAATATATTAACTTTAAAATTATTAATAATATAGAAGTTTTTAGTAATTTTAACTATTACTTTTATATTATCCTTCGTTTTTCCGTTTATATAGAATATAATTAAAGTTTATTTTATAATTAAATAATAATTCGAGCCGATATTTTTTAAGGTAATAACTTTATTATAAATTTATAACTAAATACCGGGGATTTATTACGTAATAAATACTTATCGATTATATTTATAGATACCTAATATTAAAATATCCTAATTCTTGAATAAGATTTAAAATAAGGTCTATTTAGCCGGTAAAATAATACTATATACGAAATATTATCCCGTTAATTAATAAAGGCGGAGTAATAAATTCGATTATTAATTTACTCTTTTATTAAAGGGAAGATTTAAGAGTTATTAATTTTAATATTATTATAATCTCTAGGACTAAAATCTTTAAAGTAATATTTAACTCGGTATTTTTAAATTTTATAAAAGTAGGATTAATTACTTTTTAAATATTAATCTAGTATATATATTTCCTTTCTTTTAAGTATATATATAGAAGATTATTCGATAAAAAGTTAAATTTATAGTTTTTATAAACGGGACGTTAACTTATTTTCTCTATAGAAATATAATATATAATTAAAACGAACTTAATATTAATATTTTTATTAATATTTTATTCTTCGTTTATAATACTCCCGTTAATATTAAAATAACTTTTATTAATATTTATATAATAATTATAATAATTTATCGGCGGAGTTTCGGGAGAGTCGAAATATTCATTAATAAATCTAACGAAAATATTATAATTCGTATTCTCGTTATTAAAATTATTATATAATTTATTAAAGTAAATAGGCTATATTTATATTTAATTACCGAAAATATTATATAGTCTCAGCGGGTAGTATAGGTATATTTTATAATTTTTATAATTTTAGTTACTATAGCTCTAGTTTTTTTTATAGTATAACTTTATTTACCTTAGCCTAGTTTAATTTATTTTAGATCTAATTTAAATTTAAACTAATTTCCCTATTTCTATTTTAATATAATCGGGATAGGAAATAAATAAATATTTTATATATTAGTTTTTATTTAGATAGTAGCTAGCCCTATCCTAATTTTCGTCCTTTATCTTTTATCTTGGCCTACTCCTATACTATAACTAGGTTATAATTTAATAAACCTAACCGTTAATTTAATAAACCTCTAGATATTAATCCCGTCTTTTAATATTATAAAAGATTAACTACCTAACTAGTACTCCCTAGTATTAGGATAATTATTATAGAGGATTAATATCTTAACCCCGAAGACTATATATAATAGTTCCTCGCCGAAATTTAAAATAACCCTACTAGCTTCCTTAATACCTTCGATTATTTATATATTTAAATCGAGAGTAATTCTTTATTAGATATTTTATCTTTATTTATACCTCTTTCTTTTTTTATACTAGATACGTAGTCCCTAGTTTATATTATCGTTTAAATAATAATTTAGGCCGTATTTATTATAATTTAAATTATACCTTAGCCCCCGCCTTAGGTATTCGATAAGAATATCTTTAATAATATTATTATTATAGGCCTATACTTATCTTCCCCTTTAAGTATTTAATAATTTATTTTTTTACGATCTCGAATACCTCCTAGATCCGAAAAGCTCCTAGATATCTCGGAATATAAAGAGGATTAAGATAAATTGGATATTTAGGAGTAGACGTTAATATAATAAATATATATTAATTATTACCGTTACTTTACCGATAGTAATAAAATCGTTTATATAGAGTTTAAATTAGTTATTAATAAGAAGGCCTTTAACTTAATAAATTATTATTAAAAGGAGGGTTTTTATACCTTAACTAACTTTACCGATTAACGAAAAAAACTACGGGAAATATATAGTAACCCGTTTAAATAAGAGGATACTCGGAATTATATCTAGGAATTTAAATAAGACTTTATACTTTTTAATAAATATTTTAACTTTATTACCTAGAAGAAGGAATATTCTCGAATAAAGAACGAATTCTTAATTAATATTATAAAATATAATATTAATTATACTACCTAATAGGCCTTTATCTCCTAGAGGAAAATTAATAATTAACGGTTATATACCTTCGATAAGTACGTCCGTATATACTCCGAAATCGATTAAGAATTTTAATAGATTAAGTATTATCTATCTCGTTAGAGTATCGTTCCTATTAAATTAAAATAAATTTTAAGAAGGTTTATTATACCTCTATTAACTTCTACCCCTATAACCCGCTTTATTATAACGAGTACTTTTATCCCCGTTATCGTAGTTTTAATTCTTTTATTTAGGGAGTTAATAAATCTTAATTCTACCTAAATTATTATTAAAGATAAATTAATAAGAACCTTAGTTATTAAGGTTATTTATAAAAAGTAAAGGCTTTACTTTTATTATAAATCGTTTAGGTATAATATAAGAGTTTATTTAATTAAACTAACTATCCTCCGATCTAGTATTATAATTATCGTCGACGACGATAAAAGTATTATAAAAGGAGTTATTTTAAACGCGGGAAAAGAATAGTCCCGGTATAAAGTCGCGTATTAGGACTATAAGTACCTAGAACCCTATATATACCTTTTTATTTATCGGTTATATTATTTAATTTACCTTTATTATTAATTAAGTTTTCGTTTAAATTTATTATATAGCTTTTTAAAACCGACCTTACTTCTCGTAATAAATATATAATTATTTTTTATTAATTACGGAATAGTTAGTCCCGAATTTAAATTAAAGTCTTAATTAATACTAGTATATCCGGCTATCTTTTTATTAATTATAATTTTATATATACCTAGCGTCTACCTCTTCGCTTTCTTTATTATTCTTATATCGTCCAACCCTTTAATAGCGTACCTATCGTTATAGGACGTATTATTTATATTATAAAAACGATTTTAAATATCTATAGTTATTAAGAACGAATAATTTTCTTTATTACTAAATTTAGTTAATACCCCGTTATAATCGGCCTATTATACCTCTATCGTTATAAAGTTACTACCGATTTTTTAGATAATTTCTTAATTTTCGCTTTATATTTTTATTTAAGAAACTATACCCCTAGTCCCGTAAAAGTCTTCGCGGAAAATAAACTCTTTTTTATACTTTAAGAAAGTTTTTAAATTTAAAAATCCTAGTTTCTAATTTTATTTAATACTTATATAAGGTAAGCCCCGATTTAAAAGGAGTCGTTAATATATAAAGAGTCGTTATTATTTATAGACGATAACGTTATTACTAAATAACTAATTCCGATTTAAAAGAAGTTACTTTAGTTTTAAGTTTATTAATAATATACCTAGTCCTAGGTTTATAAAAAGTAAACCTCGATTTAAGAAAAATTAATTTAATTTTAAATTTACTAGAAGTAAACCTAGTTCTTAATTTAACCTAGTATTTATATAAAATAATTTAGAATTTAAAAGGAGTTATCTTAATTCTAGGTTTATTAATAATAAATCTAGATTTAAGAGGAGTCTTCCCCGCCCTAGTCCTAGTTATTTATTCTTATAAAAACTAGTTATAATAACGAGTATAGTTATATCGTTACTACCGTTAAATAAGGAAAGATATTTAAAATTAGATATCGTAGTTTAACCTCGTTTCGTTTTAAATTTTAGTATTATGAATAACGAACCTAGTACCTAGTTACTCTTAATATATACGAGATAAGATCTCGATTATTTACCCAGTTTATTATACTTAATAAATAAACTATATTTAATCTATTATTTATAGAAATCGATTAATTTTTAGGTATTTTAGAAGAAATCTCGACCCTAAATATTTAATCTCGTTAAGAATCTAGATATTATAAACTTAAACCCCGCCTTAATTAAAATTTTAAATTAAGTATTTACGATTAAGCCTAGAACCGAGTTATATTTAAAATAAATAAAGAGTTTTACCTCGCCGCTATTATTATTTAAAAAGAGTTTTAAGCCTACCGAGATAATAAGAATATTAATCTAACTACGATTTTACCTACGCGGTATTATAAATTTTTAAATATTTTTTCGAGAAAAAACGTTAATACTTTACCCCCGTATCGGTTATATAATTATATTATTAAGTTTAAAGAAGGGTTATAACCTCCGTTATTTAATTTATATAATATAAATTATAATAAGATCCTAGAACTCCGCCGTTACCTAGATAAAAACCTTAATAAAGATTTTATTCGAGTTAATCGGTTTTATACCGCGTTCTTTATCCTATTTATAAAGAAACTTAGTAGAGGCTTATATTTCTACGTTAATTACTAAGGGCTTAATATTATTATTATAAAAAATAAATACTCTTTACCTTTAATTTTAAAAACCTTAAATCGATTAAGTCGTATTAAGGTATTTTTTAAATTAAATATTATATTTATTTTTAATCGCCTCCGCGTTAAGGAGGGCGACGAAGAATTTATAATATTCCGTACCCGATTCGGTTTATTCGAATATTTTATTATATTATTTAAATTATATAATAACCCTACCTCGTTCTAGTACTATATTAACGATACTTTTTATAAATTTCTCGATAAGATTTATACCGTATACCTCGACGATATTCTAATTTATAACGATATCGAGGAAGAGTATAAAATCTATATTAAATATATTCTTTAAAAGCTCCGCGAGGCGGGGCTCTAAATAAATATTATTAAATATAATTTCTATATTAAGGAAATTATATATTTAAGATTAATTATTACTATTAAAGGGATTAAAATAAATTTAAAAAAAATCGATATTATCCTAAATTAATTATAACTAGTTAATATTAAAGACGTTTAAAATTTCCTAGGATTCGTTAACTTCTATCGGCGTTTTATTTATAAGTTTAGTAAACTCGTTATACTATTTATAGCCCTAACTAAAAAAGATACCGTCTTCGAGTAGAGTACTCGATATTAAATAATTTTTAATACTTTAAAGAAGGTTTTTACCTCCGATATTATCCTAGTTTATTTCGACCCTAACTATAAAATTATAATAAAAATAAATATATTTAATTACGTATTTAGGGGGGTCCTATCCTAGTATAATAATTAAAATATCCTTCGTTTTATTATTTACTTTTTAAAGAAGTATAACCCTACCGAGTATAATTATAAAATTTATAATAAAGAGTTTATAGTAATTATCCGCGTATTTAAGGAATAACGTTTTAAACTAAAGGGATTTACTCTCCTTATCGAGGTAATATCGAATTATAAGACTTTTAAATATTTTACTTTATTTAAAGTATTATCTCGCCGTTAAATAAAATAGAGCGAGTTTTTATCCCGTTTTAATTATAAGATTACCTACCGGCCTAGTAAAGAAGGTAGTAAATCTAATATATTAATATATCGATTAAGAGACCTCTTTAAAGAGGGGGATAAATTAAATCCTAGATATTAATATTAATACTAGATTATATTAAAAAGAAAAAACCTAGCCCTAGAAGTCCTTAAGGACTATATTTATAATATATTATTAAATATAACGACCTTAACCTTAATCCTAGTTACTCTAGTTATATTAATAATAAATTTAAAAATTCTCGTCTAATCTTTCTAATTATATTTTATATTAATTTATACGACCTTAAAAGACCCCGATATAAATATTAATCTAGAACTTTAAACCCTATTTATATCCTACGAGTCCGAATTAAATAAAGACTAGTTTATTAATTTAGATAAAGACCTATATAATACCCCGACTTATTAATTATAGGATATAATTAATTAAGCCGATTAATTCGCCTTTAGAGTCCTAGAAATACTATATTCTAGAATATATTATTATAGCGGAATTCCCCTCGCTAAATACGAAGATAAGGATAAAGTTCTCTACTTTTAAAGAAAGGGATATATTCTAAATTCTAGTAAACTACGCCTTCGTCTAATTTAGTTAATTTATAATAATATCGCGGGTAGTTACCTAGGTCGTATTAAATATTATAAATTAATTAATCGGGCCTATTAATGGCCTAACGTCTATACTACTATTTAATAATTCGTTAGGAATTATTATATATACCGAAGAATTAAGCCTTCCCGCTAATATATTTAAAAATAACTATATTTATTACCGCCCCCGTAACGACGTTAGAGAGATATCTCGATAGATTATATAGGTCCCCTACTACCTTATACCTTTATAGGAATTATTTATCGGTATATCTTAATTTTTATAAACCGCTTAACTAAGATACGGTACCTAGTATTAATTATATCGATAAAAATAAACGAAGCCTACGACGCTTTCTACTAGAATATATAAAAGCTCGATAAATTATTAAATATCTTTATTTTAAATCGAGGATCTTAATTTATATCGGAGTTTTAAAAAGTCTTATATAAACGTTTTAAAATCGATTAACGTATATCTACCGGGTATTATCCTTAGACGGATAATTAAACCGAGTAATTTAATATTATAATAAAATACTACCTCCGTATATATATTAATTATATATAAGATAATTAGGTAAAATAACTCCTTAAAACGGAGTTTTCTAATAATAATACTAATTCTTCTAATACTCTAGCCTCGCCTTTCTTAACTAATTATAGTTAGTATTTATATATTAACTTCGAGTTTACCGAGTCTTTACCTTAAGATTTTACCACCTAAATATATATTTATTTAATCGCTACCGATAAATTCGTAATATAAATAGAAACCTTAAATGATTATTTATATAATAAAATATTTATCGCCTAAATTATCTTTAAATCCTCGGTTAACTAATAAAGGCGCCTATATTTAATATATTTAATAAACGATTAAATATAGTTAAATATTAAGAATTTGAATATTATACGTCTTTTAGTTAAACTCGACGATTATAATATCGGCCCCTTCCGAGTCTTTAAAGTTTTCGATAATCCTCTCGTAGTTTAGTTAGATTTTCCGTATCTAATAAAAATTTACCCCGTCTTCTACGTTAGTCTATTATAGTTAATAATTAATAACTCTTTACCTAGATAAATCTAGTCTATCCGAGAACCTATAATTACCGAAGATAATTAACGAGAGTAGTATATTAATAGTATTTTAAATTTTAAATATAATCGCCGTTATAGTCTACCCTTATTAAAATATTATATTAATTAAGAAGGTTACGTCGTTATATAGGAACTCTTTTATTACTTTACCCGTTATTAATAATTTATTAATAAATATTATATCTCGAATCCTAGCGCCGCCGGCCTTTACGAATTATCATATATTATTTAGAGGTATTAATATAAAGAACCTCTATTATTTTTATCCTAGTCCGATTTTTAAGAAGTTAACCCCCGTTTATACTATAGTTTATTTCTTATTTGTTATCGTCCCCTCGGTTATCGTTCTGTATCGGCTTCGACCGATATTTTATATTATTATATAAATAAATAGTACTTTATAACCTAGCCCCGTCGTTATTATTTATAGATAATAACGCTAACGCCTAGTTTTATTCGTATACCGCTATTTATTCCCCGTCCTATCCTTTACCTATTATTATCGATAACTCGAATACTTCGACGCGTTTTTATTTTAATTATTTCATAACCTTAAATAAGATTTAGGATTACGAAATTTAATTAATCGAATTAATTATTTATTTATTTTATAGGAGCTCGACTTTAAAGAGGGGGTTATTATTATAGTATAATTTTATTTACCTTAACCTAGTTTAACCTATTTTAATTTTAATTTAAATTTAAACTAGTTTCCCTATTTCTATCCTAATATAGTCGAGATAGGAAATAAATAAATACTCTATATACTAGTTTTTATTTAGATAGTAACTAGCTCTATTTTAGTTTTCGTTCTTTATTTTTTATTTTAGCCTACTCCTATATTATAACTAAGCTATAGTTTAATAAATTTAACTATTAGTTTAATAAACCTCTAGATACTAATCCCGTCCTTTAATAGTTCTCGTAATCTTGATTTTTAAAGAATAGATTTTAGTTAAATTAAACGTTTCCGGCGGTAATTATAAATAATTATTTTAATAGTAATAAAGCGTTTTTTAGAGATTTTTACGGAGGAGGTTTTTAAATTCATTATAATTATTATTATTATTATATTTAAAATATAATCTACCGATTTTAAAAATAAACTAGTTAATTATAAAGATTAATATAAAAGAAAGAAAGTTTAATTATTTATTAATATAGAAAAGAATAAGAATTATAAGGATTTAGTTTTATAATAAATAATCTCTACTTTTAAAAGTCTTAAAACTAAGGACCTTAAAGTATTTAAAAATCTTAAAATTAAAAAAGTCGATACTATTATTAAGGCCGGTAAGGTATTGAATTATAATATTAATTTTATTATTATAATAACTATTTATCCTTAGATAACTATTTATCCTTTTTTATATCGCGATTCTTTTCTTATTTTCTAATTTACTTTTAATAATCTTTATAATCTTTTTTATTCTTTTAAATTTATATTTTATATATCGTTTATTAAAGAAGGAATAATAGTCTAGAAATTAATATCGAGGTAATTTTATACCTATATAATCTATATATATTTTTCGGTAATACCGGCTTAAACGGCGTATTTAGTTATATTCTAGATATAAATAAATAAATTATTTCGTTCGGCTATATTCTTCGATATATATAACTAGCGACTAAACTCTTTTAGAGTTATAAATATTATAATTCTAAAGTAATTTTATAGTCTAGTAATTTAGCGCTATAAATTATTTAGTAATTATATTATTATATTTTTCTTATCTTAAGAAAGGATTTTAAGTTATTAATTTATAATAATACCGCGGAAGTAGTTATTTAAATTCCTTTTTATTATATCTTTACTTTTTATTATAACGAAATCTTAAACTTTATTATAAAAAGTATAGATATTTTTAAATATTAATTTTTTAAATTTAAAAACGATATTACCGGCGTCCTATAACTCTAGGTAATTTAAATAAAAGAAATTTAATTCGCCGGTATAGAAATATTTAGTCTATTATTATATTTATTAAATATACCTATTTTTATTAATTAGTTTTTATAATTTAATAGGTCCCGGAGGCTCTTTAAAAGTTTAACTATAATTTTATAAAATAATTTTAATAATATTTAATATAGTAGATCGTATAGCCTAGATTATAATATTATATAAATTTAAATCGATTTTTATCGGCGGAGGTAGTATTTATAACTAGTTTATAATTTCTTATTCTTATTAAGATTAAGAATTAAATAAAATAAAATTATTTCCTCTAAAATTATTAAAACCTTTTTAACTTTATCTTAAAGAGTTAGACTAGACTTTATTATTATTAATTATATTCTCGATTTAATTAAAAAGAATCCTTCGTATAATATTATTTATAATAAAAATTAATTCTTATAAAAGGAACTAAAGTATTAATTTTCTTAAAGTTAATTAAATTATAAATTTAACTAGACTAGAAGTTAAAGAAAAAGACGTAATTAAAAGAGAATAAATAAAAGTAATTAAAATCCGGTCTTTAACCCTTCTTTAAAAACGAGGTAATTAAGAATTTAAAATCTCCTCGTTTTTTTCTTTCTAATTATTAAAATATACCGAATTAATATAATACTTAACGCTTTTAACGAAAATTATTAATATTTCCGTAATTAAAGAAGGGTGCGTCTAGGAAATCGGAAATATAAAAAAAAAATCTTTTATAAAACTTTCTTCTTCTTAAATATTAATAGAAGTAGAATATTCTTTTTTAATAAATAACTCGTTACCTCTTAATATATTTAATAGAGGATCGTATTAGTTAATAATAAAAAGAACTACTTTTTAAATTAATCTATTAATATTCTTATTATATTACTCGAAATACTTTTTTAAAAATATAAATAATTAAAATACTAAAGAGATAATAAGATTTAATAAAAATAATTTCTTTATCTCCGCGTAACTTATAAGTAAAGAAAATAGGATAAATTTTATATATTTATAAAGATCTTCTACTAGTATATAGTTCGAAAACTTATTTATATAATATTAAAGATTTAAATCTTAATTATATAAATTAGAAATAACGAAGTAAAAAGTAGAAAATAAAGGATTAAAAAGAAATTTTTAAGATTCTTATTTTAACGCGGAGAAAATCTATCGATTTCGGTATAATTTTTAATAAAGTAAATATCGCTCCTCCGCTTTCGGGTAAATATAGGCTTTAGATTATAAAAAAAGTAAACTCTATTTTTAACTCCGTAATTCCGACACGATTTTAACTTTCTTAATAATTAATTATAATTAAACCGAGATCTTTAAGAAAAGGTAAGGATTTTCTATATAAACGAAAATAATAGTATATAATATAAACGGCGGCGACGTTTTAATTTAATATAAATTATTCCCTATACCTACGGCCGAAATATAGAGTACTCTTTATAACTAGGGTATAAATATTTCTTTAGGTTTATAAAATATATTTATAAACTAATTTATATAATTATAAAAACTTAATATAATAACTCGATTATTAGGATTTAGGGTAAATATAGTTAATATAAAGAAATACTATTACTATATATAAAAGTTAAAACGAAAACGAAGTAGTTTATTTCGTTTATCGTTATAAAACGCTAACGGTTAAAGAGTTAATACTAATATTATAGTTAATAATAAATATAAAAACGAATTATAATTAATTTATAATTTCTTAAAATAATTCGACCTATATAAAAGAATAATAGTACGGATAATAATTATATCTTCGAGATATTAATATAGAATTTAATATTTTATAATTAATATTTTAAAGGTTAATAACTAGTCTCTTTCTATTTATAAATAGAATTCGATTATATCGTTATTATTAAATAGTAAAAATATAGTATTAACGAAATAAGACACGTAAGAATTATAATATTAACGAAATAAAATAGTAGTTAAGATTTAGTCTTAATATATTATATATTAATTAAACTCTTTATCGGTATAAATAAACTACTATTTTATTCTAAAATACTAGTAACTATAATAGTTTCGTTATTATATTAATTAAAATAAAATTGAGAGAAAAAGTTAAAAAATTCCTATTTAAAAATTCGTCTTTAATTAAATCTACGATCTTTTTTCCCTTTTTATTTATTTATTTTTACGAGTTTCTTAATTTATAAATATTTTATTTTAACTAGTTAACCGCGTAGATTTTCTTATATTAAATAATTCGAAATTTAATTAATTAATTTATATTAAATCTCTTAAACTATATTTAATATTAATTAATATTAGAATAGAATATACGACTTTTTATTTAATAAACTCGTATCGGAATTCGGCTCTTTTTATTTAATAACTAGTTTTTATTATTAAACTACGTATTTAATCTCTATAATAAAATATTATTTATATAATAAAGTATAATATTACTCTTTACGGTATAAATAGAATTAATTTAAATTTAAATAAAAAAGATCTAATAAATAATTAATAAACGGATTATATTAATATTAATAATTATTATCGTCTAGATTATATTTATTAGGTATAGGTAGATTTATAGATATAATTATATTTTAAATTATTATAACTAGACTAATTAATAACGGTTTACTCGTATAATTATATATATTAATTCTAGGTATTTCCGGATTATAGTATATTATAGATTCTTTATTATATATAAACTCGTCGAATTTAAACTTATTTAAAGAAATATATAAACGATATTATAATTTATAAAAATAATTAATACTTTTTATCCTAATCTTTATACTAGTAATTTTATTTATTTAATATTTTAATATACCTATATTAAAGAGTTATTAGATTCGATAATTTATAAAGAAAGTATTTTCTATATTTTATAATTTTAATTAATATTAATTATCCTAGACATTACTTTAGTAATTTTATAATAATATTATTTAACGATTAAATAACTTCGATTTAAATAAATAGTAGAGAAGTTATTAATTATAATTTATATATAATATTAATACTACCTTAGCGTAGTAGCGGGGATCCGTTAAAATCGATAAATATACTATAATAAACTAATTACCGGAAATAACACTTTACGTAGGCTTTAAAGAAGTATCGCGTCTTATTATATATTTAACTAGAACTACTATTAGTTAAAATAAAATATTTTAGTTTTATCGATAAAAATCCTATACCTAGGGTATATTAAAGTAATATTATTCCGGCTATAACCTTATAAGGAAAGGTCCATTTAATAGTATATTTTATATAATAGAATATTATATATTTAAGATATTTACGGTATTTTAAAATAACTTTATCCCCGCTATAACCTTATAAGGAATAATCCGCTTTATAGTATATATTATATAATAGAATAGTAGTTTTAGAGTATATTAATATAGTATTATTATAACTATAACTTCATAAGGAATAGTCTATTTTTTAGTATACAATATACGGTATAATAATAACTAGAAGCGTACGCGATATTATATTAAATATAGTAGTACTTTATAGTTTATATAATCTCTTTTATAATTCTCTCTTTATATTACCTTAATATAAAAGTAATATATCTATTTCTCTAGAATCTAATTAGCTCGTTTATTTTTAATATAAATCTTATATTTAAAAACCAAAAACGGTAAGAGTATTTAAAGTCCTTTAATGAGTTACGGAGATATTAATAATAATTATTAATAAAGCCGGATAGGTCGTTAATAGAGTATTAATAAAGTAGTAATAAACTATAGTAGATTCTCGTTTAAGAGAATAATTAAGTAGTATTAAAGAGTATAACTAAAGTATTTACTATTTTTAAACTAGTAAAACTATATAAGAATAACTATAAAGCCACGAATAAAATTATTATTCGAAAATCTACTTAAGGTATTATATTTATATACTAGTTTATTAAATTTATATTAAATAGCCTAAACCCTAGCCTCCTACAAGTTTTATAAAGGAGTTATTTTATCCGTTTATATATATACCGCTAAGTAATAGGTCGTAGTATTAAATAAATATTAAAAAAAGAAAATTAAGCCCGGTATAATTTAAAAGAAAGAGATTTAAAGTATTAAATAAAACTCTATCTACTTAATAAATAAAAACCGAGTGGATAAAAGGGGGGAGGACTTATTTATAATAAATTAAACCCTCTATTATTTAAGAGGAAGAGATTATACGGATCGATATAATATATATTAAATAAATTCTTAAGAATCGTCCTTTATTTAAAAAATTATATTATATCCTCTAGATATTTTAACCTTAATAAGGTACGTAGTATTATATAGGATATCTATATTAAACTTCTAGGGTAAATCGATCCTAAGGCTATAAAGAGAATTATTAATATTAAATTTCTAGGGTAAATCGATACTAAGGCTATAAAGAGAATTATTAAATTTAGTACAGAGTATTAGAGTAAATTTATTAACTATTTCTTAATATTAACTAAAGAGTTATACGAGAACCTAGTCTTTTAATAGGTATAGAAAGTTTTTAGATATTATTAATAAACCCTATATTACGATATAAACTTGGGTATCGTTAATAAACTCTATATTACGATATAAGTTTAAATATCGTTAATAAACTTTATATTACGATATAAGTTTAAATATCGCTAGTAAACTTTATACTACGATATAAACTTAAGTATTATTAGTAAACCCTATATTATAACTATCGGGTATTTTTCGAAGGAGTATACTCGGCGTAGTATAGGATAACTAAGTAAATTTTACGCTAGGAGTAATTTTAACTTAATACGCTTAACGATAAAATAATAAACTTGGTTTATAAAAAGGTACGTATATTAATCTAGGTATATTATCGTAAAGTCCGTATATATATATATATAGAAAAATAAGAGAGTAAGATTAGAAAATTTACGACTAGATAAACTCGTATCGAAAAGATCTTAAAGATTATAAAGGAGAGAATAAGTTTATATCGAAAAAATCTTAAAGATTATAAAGAGGAGGATAGGCTTATATCGAAAAGATTTTAAAGATTATAAAGAGGAGGATAAACTTATATCGAAAAGATTTTAAAAATTATAAATAGGAGTATAAAAGGGTAAAAATAGAAAGTTTACTATTAGATAAAGAGGAGGACGAGAGAGTAAAAATAGAAAATTCACTACTAGATAAATTTATATCGAAAAGAAATTAAAGATTATAGATAGAAGAATAAAAGGGTTGAATAACCGCGCTATAAATTACCTTATACGAGTTTAGTAATATACGAGTTTCCGTCTACGAGTTTCCGTTTATAAAATAGGATAAAAGTTACTTTCCTTATAGTCCTTTAAACGTAGGGTACGGATATAAAAATACTATATTTATTAGACGGGATAAAAGTTATTATATATAAAATAGTCCCGGGATAAAAGGTTTACGAGTAAAGTAATAATACGAATTAAGTAACGGTATAAATACGAATTATAACTTACGATTACTATGTAATAATTAACTAAACCGTGCCAGAAATTTAATTAGAGCGCGAATTACTAGTAAGAATAACTATGTGATTAATAGTAATTATATTAACTCGGCTAGGTTACGACGGAATATACTACGTATAAACGTAACGATATAATACGATTTATAATTTATAATTACTACGTGATAATTAGTTGAACCGTATTAGAAATTTAATTAAAGTACGAATTATTAGTAAGAATAACTACGTAATTAATAATAATTATATTATTAAATAATAAGAAAAGGTAAATATATTAAGACCTAAAATATATATTAATTATTTATTCCTACTCTTTCTAATTATACCGAGGAGGTATAATATATTCCTCCTCTTTCTAATTATATTATAGAAGGTATAGTATATTCCTACTCTTTTTAATTATACCGTAGGAGGTATAGTATATTCCTACTCTTTTTAATTATACCGAGGTAGTAAAGAGTTTAAGGGAGGAAGTAAGACGTTAAAGGAGGAAATAAAGTATTAAGAAAGAAAGTAAAATATTAAAGGAGGAAGTAAGACGTTAAAGAAAATATAAACGTTAAAGGAGGTATAAGTATTAAGATTTTAAAGAAGGAAATAAGATTTAAGGGAGGTATAAATATAGTATATTCCTTCCTACTCTTTCTTCTAACTATATTAAGGAGGTATAAACGTTAAGAGAAATATAAACGTTAAGACTTTAAAGGAGAAAATAAGGTTTAAGGGAGATATAAATATAATATATTCCTTCTTACTCTTTCTTTTAATTATATTAAAGAGGTATAGTATATTCCTACTCTTTCTTCTAATTATACTATAGAGGTATAGATATTAAGAGAAATATAAGTATTAAGACTTTAAAAGGGGAAGTAAAGTTTAGAAAATAAATTTAATAAAATAGTACTAGAGTTATAATAATAGATATAGTTATAGTACCCTAGTTATTAAGCCTTCTATATTAAAATCGAGAATATAATTAATAGAGGCTATTAGTTAAGGGGATAAAGAGGGGACTTATTAATATAATCGGCGAAATAATCGTAATACTAGGTTTATTATATTTATAAGATTTTTCACCTCTATCGTTTCCTAGTTACGTTACTAGATATTGAAGTAAATACGTAGTCTATAAAGCGAATATATACTACCGTTATATTACTAAACCTTCGGATTTTTAATATTAAAATAAAAGTTATATAAATAGTAAAAAAAGACCCGTCTTTTAAATACTACTAGTAAAGTCCGATATAAATAATCGCGGTAGGTATCTTCTAATTTTTCTAGTTTTAAATCTACTAAACTACTTTAGCGGGTGAAATAATATTAGAAAATATATTTATTAATAAAGTACGAGGGGTAGTACTACCGGCGACTATAAAACTAGTAATTTTCTACCCGAGAAATAAAATTAGAGATACTTTATTAGTTTTATTACTAGTATTTCTATTTATTAAAAGAGAATTATTTCGAAGCCAAGCTATTTAGAAGAGTATATAATAATATTATATTTTAAAATTATACTTCTCTAAACTAGATACTATTAATAGGTATAAAATAATTTCATTATTTATTATATTATTAATTTCTAAGACTCGAGATATTAATTAGTCGTCCTAGATATATCTCGTAGAGATAGAAATACCTATATAGCGGGAGTATTAAGCGGGATATTATAAGTCCCGAATAAAATATTCTATATTTATTATAATAGTAGTCCTATAAGTTATAATTAACGAGTTATTAAATAAACGATAGCCTAGGCTCCTAGGTTATTAAAGAGACGTCGTTTTTTATTTTTTTATTTTTTGTTCTTTATTATAACTTATCTAGTTTCTTTAATACTATTTAAAGTTCCTCTATCCCTTCGTTAAGGACTAAAAATAGACGAAGCTTTATTAAATTTAAATAAATAAAGAAAAATCGGGGTAATACGACTCTTCGTAGTATAAGAAAATCGATATCCTTATATTTAATCTCGTAAGGAATACGTTATTAAGAAGTTAATAATAAAGAAATATAAAGTTTATCTTTATTATAATATAATATTAAGATATAAATTAAGAGCGTACTATCTTTAATATCTCTATAGTTTATAATTTAGTAAATAGTTAATAATAAAACTCGGTAGGGATCGGGCTTCTTTAGATTATATAGATCGAAAGTCGATAATATAATAAAAGTAAAATTATAATCGATCTTTCGAGTTAATACTATTTACGATAATTTTTAATAAATATACTTTAAGGAATTTAAGAGTTTAATAATACTAACGAGAGTAATTATTTCTAGTTAATAACGAACAAATTTTACTTATTTATATTAATTAAATATTACCGTCGATTCTCGCGAGGCTATAATGATAGTAGTAGTTAATATAGCGAAAAGTGGAAATCTTAAACTCTTTATCTCGTAGGTACTCGAGGGGCGGGAGTTTAATTCCTTATAACTCTATTTTATAATAACTAGTATCTATTTAATATCTCTTACTTTTAACGAGGAAGCCTACGATAAATAAGTTAGAAAATATTATATATATTAATTTAAAAAGTAATTAATAATAAATAGTAATATTATTAAAAAGAGCGGAGTAAACGAAGTTATCTTTATTCTCGAGTAAATTATAGTAGATTTTTACTAGATAGAGTATCTTATTTATATAGTAATATATATAGATATATTCCGCTAGATAGGGTATTATTAAAAGTAGAGTATTAATTTTATATATAAAAACTAATTTAAAACTTAGTTAAATATATTTTAAATAATAAATTATCGTAATATTCTCCGCTAAAGAGTATATCGAGTATTAGATCTTTAAGGAAGGTATCGTCTAAAGATATATAATAATAATAAGTAAAGAAATATAGAGTAAATATATAAATTAGATATCTTATAGCGCGAGTAAAGTTAAATATTATACTTTATTTAATAAGCGCCTTAATAACGGTAAAGAGTCGTTTTTATCTTTATTTTTATTCTTATCCTTAATAAATATTAAAGATTCCTCGTCGCTATTATTAACTAATATTCTACCGTAGTAGATATAATTCTCGTCTTTATTAGAGTTAAGTATTAGTTTAGTTCGGCGCGAAAGTTTTTGAATATAAAACTCGATTAAAATTAAATTCTTAATTTGTACCTTCTCGTATTTCTAAGAAATCGCTATACGATTAAACTATTATAGAATATTATCGCGATTATACGCGGAGACCTTAAGGGTAGTATTATCGTTATATTAATTTATCTAAAACTTAACCCTAACGGCGAGGATTAACTAGATACCTAATAAAAGTAATTAATATTAATATAATAAAGTAATAATACGTTAAGCTACCTATATTTAAAAAAATACTATTACTACTTTTTAATTCGTTTAGTCTTAACGATATTTATAGTTTTATTCGCGAACTCTATTATTTATCGGAATAAGGATAGTGAGTAGAGTTTTATAAATAATTTAATAAGTCGCGGTATATTCGTCTCGGCTTTTAATTAACCGGTAGTATCTTTTTTAAAAAACTCTTCGATTTTAAATTAAGTAGAATATAAATAGAAATATTCGATAGAAGTAAGAGTAATTATACTTTTATATTAGTGATAACCTTTATTTTCTAGTTCGTTTTATAATATTTTATCCGCCGCCGTATTTCTTTAAATATTAATAACGACTTATTTTCGTAGGGAAAGATTTTCCTAATTAAAGATTTATACTCCTCGAAATTAAATTATCGGAGGTAATATATACGTAAAGTATAAAGTAAATCCTTGAATTTCGATATAATATCGGGGTTTATTTATTCCTCGTTAGATTTTATTAAAGATAAAGACGGTAGTAGTATAAACTCGTTATTATTATTATATTTTTCTAACTCTTTCTATCTCGCTAGCTCTTCTCTTAATCTTCGGTTATCTTAGTTAACGATAATTTAAAAGTCTTTATCCGGTTACTACGGTTTATTTAATAAAGTTCCGTCGTTTTAAATTAATTAATATTAAACCTAGAAGTAGAATAAACGAGTTTATTATTCGGTAGTTATTTAATTCTAGTTCTTTTCTCTTCCCTTTCTTAGTTTTCTCTTTTAACTTCGAGGCTTTAGCTTTCTTAACTTTCTATTATAATTATAATAATAATACTTTATATTTACTACCTCGAGTAAAAGTAGTTAGGGGCTAGGTATCCTAGTACCTAGATTATAATAATAATTAATTTATTATACCTTAGGCCATATTTTCTAGTTTACTTTAAATATATATATAAAGTTAAGAATAAAAAGAAAGGGTAAAATAAATAATAATAGGTCTAGAATAAATAATAGTACTTTAGAGAAACGGGGAATTTTATTTATAAGAGTTATTTAGCGCGCCGAAATTCTCCCGTATTAATATAAAATATATTAAATATATAAAAGAGAGTAGAGATAAATATATTTTAAATATCTCGAAATTATAACGTAAGATATATAGTAGTTAAAACCGCTAGTACTTTAACCTTTAATATTATCTAATATTTATTAATAAATAAGTATAAAGTTTTAAATTAAAGGCGTTGTTAATAGAGAAGGTTTTAATTTATATACTAATAACCGTCTCTTTTCCCGACTTTTATTATTATTTTAAATTACTAGCGGTAGCGAGCTAGTTATATAATCGAAATAAAGAGAAGAATTATATTTTAAATCCTATAAATCTATTATAATTAAAGTAATAAACTATATTAGGAGGTTAGCTAGAGGGTTATAAATATTAAGTTTATAATAATAAATACCTAAATTTATTATATAAATAAAATACCTTAATATAAAAGACTATCGGGAACTACGGTACTAGAAATAGAAATAAGAGCTATATATAATTTATATAAAAAATAAATAATATAGAAGGGAGGATTTAGGTTAATAATTTCTCCGAGCTAACGAAATATCGCGATAATAAGTATTAACTAAAACTTTTCTTCTAGGTTATAATAAATTATTAATTTAACTAACTACCTTATATAATTATTTAAATATATTATTTATTATTCTATTATCTCTAAAAATATTTATATTAAAGTATTTATCTTTAGTATTTCCCACGTCCTTCTCTAATCTCCTATTATATTATCGCTATTTTAATAATTCTCTTTAATTTTCTTATAGCCTCGAAGTCTTTTTAAATAAATACTTTATTCCTTTATTACGCTATTATATAGTCCTATTAATTTCATACTAGTTATAGATTTATAATATCGGGTAATATATACCTTATGGCCCTCGCTCGCTATATATAGAAAGATAATATAAATTTAATATAGCGTCGAGGCCGAATACCCGTAATAAGAGGGCCGCCTATATTAAAACGGCCGAGATTTATAAATATAAAGGTTAGTCCTAAACCTGAGTAGGTACTAGTTAATAAATCGGAACTATTATTATTTCTAGAGAGCGATAATATATTTAAATATCCAAGTATCCTAAATACGGTTATTAATAGCGAGACAACGGTAAATATATATACTAGGATATAATATTCGTTACTAACTTTTTTATATTAGAGCGTAATTAATATAATTAATAATTTACTCGTTACGATTTAAAATATAGCGCCTAATAACCCTATTAATCTAGTATTTAATAGAGAAACTTATATAGAATCGGATAATAATAATAATAGATTTTTAGAACTTTAATATATATTTTCGTAGTTATAAGGCGCTACTATAGATACTTTAATAAATATAGTATTACTTAAATAAAAATTCATTAATAACTTTAGTAAGGTAGAGCTCCTCTAAAATAAAACTCTATTAAATACTATAATACCCCCGCTATTACGTCGCGCGTTAATTACCGACCTATTTAAAGAGATTTTAAACGAAAGAGCTCGAGTTAAACTAGATAATTTCATTATAATCTTTAGTTTATAGTATTAAATAATAGGTCTTTCGCGTTACTACTACTAGAGTCTCTTTAAGGTATTTTTATTTCTCGAATTTATCTAAATTCTTAAATACCTACCTAGATCTATCGCGATTATTAAGAAATATATAAAAGAGTAACTACTATTTCTAAAATTAAGGAAATAAAAAATTATAGTAAACCCGATAAAATTAATTATAATAAGGGCGAGGATAAAAAAGAAGGGTAAAAAAAAAGCGTTAAAGACCGTAATAAAGAATATAATTTTCTTTAATCCGTTAGAGTTATTTAAAATAATTCCTACCTCTTCTTCTATTAGGTCGAAAATATATATTAATATAATATATTAAATAAATAAACCTACGGAGTTATATTATTTTAAAATATAAATATCTTCGATTAAAATATACTCGGGCGAGTATAATAAGATACGAGATAATAAGATTATTATTTTTTTATTAGATACGGTCTTTTATATATATAGAGACTTAGTATATACGTATATAAACGATAAAGTAAATTACTATTTTAGTAGAGTAATCGTAGTAAAGAAAGATTTTCGAAGCGATATTAAAAATACTATAATATTTAAAATTAATTATTTCCGTACCTTAACTAGGATTAATCTAGAATAATTAGACTTTTTAATATTACGTTAATTAATATCTAAAGAAGTATTCCTCTTGTTTTAAGAATTTAATTAAATTACCGAGGATAATATCGTTTTATTAAAGCCGAATATATACTACGATTATTAATATAAAGATATATCGGTCTCTCTTAATAAATACCCCGCCGTATATACTTTAAATTTTATAGTTCGTAATACTATCGATATTAATATAAAGATAATTTACTCTTTATAATTATTATATCTTAACCGCGGCGAGCTCGAATTATATTATTATAGTTAATCCCGCCTATTTAATTTCGTTAAATCGATTTATATCTCCTTACCTCTCTTTATATTTATCGATAAATTTAGTTTATATAGGAATATATACTACGCTATCCTCGGCTTCTACTAAATACTAGCGGGAATAATATAACGGGAGTATAAAAAACGGGTAAATATCTTCCCTCTAACGTTAGGTCCCTACGGAGTAGTATTCTCGAATATTATATAAATATTAAAGCCGAGCCTACGTTAATTAGATAATAGAATTATAATAAATATTAATAGTATAAAGACCTTAGTCTATATATATACTCTAGTATTTATAAAGAATATAGTATAATAATTAAAAAATACTAGTATAATAACCGCTAAAGCCGATCGTAGATATAGTAAATACTTAATACTAGTAAATTAAAGAGTTAATTTAATATTCGATATTAAAGTTAATAACCGATATTATTACCGAGTACTAGAAGAAAGAAATAAATATAAAACGGCGGAAAAGAGCGATAAAGTTTTCTAGGTACTAGGAATATTATAAAAATAAATACTATTTATTAATATTACCCCCGTATTAGATATTATTCGATCTCGGTTATTAGATATAGTATATTCTAAATTAATAAATATCGTTAAATAAACCTAGGAAGTCTTTATTAACGCGGTTTTAACTAAATAAGGCCTCGAGGCCTACTTTATAAAACTTCGTAACTTTCTATTTTTATTTAACTAGGGGCGTATCTAATTACCCGTTATTTACCTTATTTATTTATATATATAAAAATATACTCGGTTATCGATTATCTACCCCTTATTATTTAGGACTTAATTAGAATTATAGTAAATTAAACCCTATTACTTAAGAGCGGTAAAGACGATTTAGTCTCCGCGAACGAAATTAAATATAATAAACTTAATCGTCTAAGCTTTCGCGATAATAATAATTAATAATATAATTATCCTAACCTAGGTAATATTATAAGTAAACTATAATAATTTAAATATTATTATAATAACCTTACGGAAATTATTTTAAAGACTCTATGAATATATTATATATATCTCGTCGACCTCCGAGTTTAAGAAAGGCGAGATATTAATATCTTTAAAAAAAAAAATTTATACCTAGATTCGATACCGGGTAGGAAAGTATTAATAATTTCGAAAACCTAGTTAATTACGGCTTAAATAATTAAGAGCTCGGTATTTTAAACGAGTAATTTATAATAAAGAGAAATTTAATTAAAATCGTTATCTCTTACCGAAATATATAGGCTAGGCCGAACGTATATATAGGTCTATATTACGTAGAGGTAATAAAGAAATACATAATACCTAATAATATTACGACTTTTAATAGCGAAGATAAATATAAATTAATCTTTTAATTTATTTAAATTATAATATATAATTTTCTTATTTACTAATTTTAAGTATTAAGGGTTTTAAGGTAGATATAATATATATAAATTTTAAAAATATTATTAAGACTTTATTTACTAAAGAACTAATTTATTAAATTATTTATTTAATATTAATAAGTTCGTTTAAAGCTAGTAAAAAGCGATTAATATTAAATTTATAAAATATTTATACCCGTTATTTATCTTTACTCGATATTTTACTACCTTTCTCTAAATAAAATTAAAGCGAGGATAATACTTTAAGGCTTATAATATTATCGGACTACGATTATAATAATCTAGTAATTATTAGTTATTTATAGAGAGTTTAGGTATTTAGGTAAAAGTAGTCGTTATAATCTAACTATCTCTCTCCTTACGAAGTATTTTCGATAATATTATAGGAGGTATACGAAGTCGATTACAATAAAGTTAATATAATATTTCTAAAGGCGTATAGATTATAGTAGTACTAGAAACTTATATTTACCGATAAGTTAATATACTTTATTATATATTTTTAGAGATTATAAATTATAACTTTAGTTTTTCGCGGTGTTTTAAAGTATCTATCTCATTAATAAATCTATTATTAATTTATAGAATATAGATATTTAGAATACCGTATTATATTTAAAATAAGAGATTTTATCTTAATTAAAGATAACTAGATTATATATCTAGATAAAGTATTTTTATATATATTTAATAAAGTAATTTAATACCCCGAAGTTAGATTTTATTTTAAATACTCTTTATATAAAGTTTTTAGACTCTAAAACTATTATCGGGCTACCCGGAATTAGAAATAAAAAACTCTATATTATATATATCCATTAAGTTAAAAAATTAAATAGTATTTTAAATAGTCTTCGACGAGGCGGATATACTCTATTACTTTATTAAAATTATAATATCTAATTTATATAAAGAAGTTATAATTATATTTTCTTTCTTTTAAAATTAAAGAGATAATAGACTCTAGTAATAATTAGGTTAAGGACTTATTACCCGGTTAATATTAATAGTAGTTTTAATAGAAATAAAATTTAAATTATATTTAAAATATTATTAAAAACCTTATTAATTCTATATTATAAATAAATTATATAAAATAGATCGGAGACTAGTTTCTAAATTAAGTTTATAACTAGGAATTATACTCGAAAGGGCGAGAAACGCTAGCGCCTCGCTTAATATTAAAACTATCTAGAATTCTTAGTATTAATTTAAAATTTCGAAAATATATCTACGAAAACGAGAAATACTATAATAAATAATTAGTAAAATATAAATACTAAAATTTTAACCTTTAATATTATCTAATATATATTAATAAATATATATAATTATCCGACTATATAACTTAATTTATAGCGAGCGCCTTAGAGATAATAGATTCTTTCTTTAATGCGACCGATTATAATTAACTTATCCCTTTATTAAAGATATCCCGAATTAACGGATTAATTATATTTTAAAAGAAGGTCGAAGTAGAGTCCCTTTAACTCCGTATATTTATTATAAAAGAGGTAACGTTATTAATTTAATTATTATTTAATATTTATTTACGAGATATAGAGCTTAAGCTCTACCGCTTAATATACTTTATATATTTTATAACTTTAGTTAATATATATAGAGGATTATCTAAAAATATAATAATATAAACTAATAATAAAATTCGTGTATAAGGAGGGTATAAAATATCTAGGTTAATTACTAGCCTAGGTAGAATATTAATAAAGTAGTAAACCCGTATTCTACCGAAAAAGGTAGAAAAGGCGTTTAGATTTATTTAGTTTATATACTAGCCCTAGAGATCGATTTAATATCTACTTTCGTCTAAAGTATCTAAATACGTATTTAGTACCTCGATTTATTTTAAATAAATTTAAATAAATAAAAATAAACTAGTCTAAATAATATTAATAAATAATTAAATATATATAGTTATAAATAAATTATATAGTCTATAATACCGCGCTAACTTAGGGGGTATTACGCGCGTATATAATTTTTATAAATTAATATAATTTAAAATCTAAATTAAATTAGTATAATTATAGCGCTCTATATAACCTTAACGAGCTACCCGGCGCTAGTAGAAAATTATAAATTTAAAATCTTAAATCCGAAGTTACTATTTTTAGATTTTTTATTAAAAAAAATTTTTTTTTTTTTTTTTTTTTAAATATTATTTTTTCGTTATTTTTCCGCCTAAAGCCGGTAAAATACGTATTTAGTACCTCGACTCTTTTTATACGGTCTCCCGCTTTGCCGATAAAGAGCGAATTTAATAATTTCTTTAAATCTTACCGAGGACCGCGATAATAAGTATTATTATTATAAAGTTTAATACTTTATGAGATTATATTAATAATACGTTTTCCTAGGTATTTAATATTATATTTATTTCCTAAATTATACCTAGTACTCTACTATCTCTAAAATTATTTATATATATTCGTTTATCTCGCGGTTATTCTTTACGCCTTTAACTCTTTCGATAAAATTCCTTATTATTTCTCTAGCCTTTAAATAATTCTCTAGCGCCTTATTTTTTATAATTTAATATTTATTTTTTCTATTTCATTATCTATTAAGGCTATATACTATATATAGACGGATCGGGTTAATTATACCTAGTATAATTTAATTATACTAGTCGAGGAGGGCGAGTATAGATTTAATATAAATTTAAATATTATTTACTTTAAGTTTAAGATTGAAGCCGCCGCTAAACTCGCGTTAATAATAATCGGAAAATTTAATAAGATAATTACTTTAAAATCTAGTTATTATAATTTCTAAAATAAAATAAATAGTATAATTAATTAAGACGAGTTATTATAGATATAGAAAATTAATTAAAAGATTTTAATAATCTAGGATATATTTTTAATTAAGGGATTTTCGCTTTTAAATATAAATTATATATAATCTAAACCCTAATTCTCGTTTTGAATTATATTATTATTATTAAATTATAAATAATTAAAACGCTAATGATTATTAATAAGTTAATTACTTTAGATATTTTAATATAATAATTATTTTATATTACCTCTATTTATCTAAATCTAGTTAAACCGTAGTTAGTATACGATATAGTTAGTTAATATTTTCGGAAGATAATAGCCGGCTAATATTTATCTCTTATAGATCGCGCGCCTTTTAAAAGCGCTGAAAAAGTTTAATTTAATTATATATTATAGAAGGAAAGCGCCTAAAGCGCTGAAAAAACTTAATTTAATTATAAATTATAAATAGAAAGTATTTAAAGCGCTGAAAAGCTTGGTTAATTATTAGTATAAATTATAAAACCCGTGAACCCTCGCCTCGCCCCTATTATTCTCTCCTTATTTTATTTATTAATTATTCTCTCGCGTTAACCCGTTTAGACCTACTTCTATTATTTCTTTAAACTTTATAAATTCTATAAAAGTAGGGTTATCTCGGGAAGATAAAGTATAGCGGAAATTACTTTAAAAATAAAAAGGGGTAGAGAGGGAGCCGAGAAATAAATCTAGATAAAAGTATAAAAAAAGAAATACTCTTAGAAAGTTTAAAAATAATAGATCGATTTCGAACTATTAAATAGCGGAATATTTAGAATAATATATTAATAGTAGGTAAGGTAGATATAGCTACGATTATTTATTAATACCCGATACGTATACCTTTAAGACTAGCGGCTTACGGTATTACTAGGATAATAAAAATATATTAGGCGCTTTATTTTCGATTAAATAACTTCGAGAATAAGATCTCTACTATTAAGTAACGTATTTTTAGGTACTCGTTAATAATATATAAAATAAATAATAAATAACTTACGACGCCTAGATATATATATTTATATTATAAATATATAAACCGGTATAAATATATTAAAGGAAATCCTAGGAGGAATCGAGGGGTCATTTATCTAAATACTTTATTAATACTCTATCGATACTTTATTAATACTTTATTAATATTTTATTTAGATTTTATCCGTAGTTTATCCGAGATCCGCCTCTTAATTTCCCGTTCTACCCGATATTCTACCGATAAAATAATAATAGAATCTTATATTAAATATACTATATAAATAAATAGACTATTATATTTAGTAGATTATTAATAGTTAAAAATAATAATAAGAGTATTTAAAATAATATATTATAAATAGATAAGTTTATACGATATATTACTCTTATAGATAAATACTTATATTAAACTACTTATTATTCATAACGTATATTTTTTTATAAAGGGGCGGCTACGCTCTAATATAATAAATAACTCATTTCATTATATATTAATCGAAAATCTTATCCATAGTTAATAACTAACGTAATTTCAAGCGGTAAGGTATTTATTTTAATCTTTATTTTAATAATATTATTAAAATAATATTAAATAATTAATTAAGGAAAGATCTTACGTATAATAATAAAAAATATAATTATAACGAGTATTATAATAATTAGGCGTCTTATTAATAAGTTCTTTAATTCTATTTAATTTTACTTTATTTATAACGACGAAAGAATTAAAAAATATAAAGAAAAAAACACTTATATAAATCGTTAGAATTTATTATATTAATCTATATATTAATAAATATACTACGTCTTCTTTTCAATTAATTAAATATTTTTAGAGTAATATTATTAATATAATTTAGATATTGAAGTAAGATAAGATACGAGGTAAATAGAATAATAAGACTAATAATACTAAAAGCGGGATTCGGATAGGTACAATGAATTGGCAGAATGTGTCTCAACAGGACGAGCAGCCTACGGCACATGGGAATGATGTGGATTGGGAAGGAGATGAAGGCGAGGATTTGGAGCCGACTCCCAAGATGAAGACTTGCTTCCCTGTCTTCTGCCTCTCAATCCCACCACAAGAGGTCCGTGCATCAGCTCCAAGGGCTCTAGTCATGCTGATTCGTTTGCCAGTACTGGGACGAGCTGATCCAGCGCTCCGATTATGACCCTCAGATGCCGCTTGTAAGCTGGGTCGAAGTGACTTCGAGCTCGCTTCCCAGGGCCGGGGTAGATGGCAAGATCGAAGTTGATGACGACAGGCCGGGCAATGAGCTATTCACCAATTTCGACAAAGAATTAGCCTGGGGATTTTATCGGGCATTTCTACGCCCGAAGAGCACCAGTACACGCTACGAACCCTTCACACATTTCACCTTCCTCGTCATCGACGAGCAATGCATCAACGCCCAACCCAAAGAAATCATCGTATGCTGCGACGCGCCCGATTACGATGAAGACAATGCCAACGGTCGGCACATCCTGAAAGAAGTACGGCTCCCCATCCCCACCGCAATGTCCATCTTGATCCCCTTGGAGCAACTCCAAATGACGCTCCAAGAAGCCGTCTCACCATCCTGGGAATCCAGCGAAGCGGTCTCAACCATCCCTCCCTGCACCATGAAAGTCGCGCCTAGGCAGGACGCCAGCGAGGAAGAGTGCTTCCTCGTCCGGACGTATGCAGAGGCTCGGAAGGCCAAGGAGCAAGCGCTACGTTTGCGTCCGAGACATGGAGAGTGGGAGACTTATGATGAGGAACGAAAGGCGCAGGTGTTTTGGCACCCGATGAAACAGGCTGAGATGAGTGCGAAATTGTATAAGCAGTTGGAGGTGATGTGCAGGAGGAGGGGGGCTGCAGTTCGATTTCATTCTAATACCTCGGATGCCAACGAACCTGAGGTTAATGGAGTCTTAAATCTAAGCAAGGATATAGTACATGGGTAATTCGAGAAAGGAGCAATTACTCAGGCAAGAAACGGACATGTGAGACTGAAGGCACGTCCAAGCGAGTGTTGATTTCCTTTTCACGGCAACTTATACGTACCAAAGCAATAACTTCTGCTTAGCGAGACACTTTCGGACTCTCATTACATAGTGACTCAAGGGGGTTGCAATATGAACATTGTATACATCGGCGAGGTGAGACGTTGAAAATAGAGATACAGAGAGAAAGACTGCCGACCAGACTCCAGGAAGCGGAGACAGATATGCTCGAACGCCTCGATCGCGGAACGATTCGCCAACTTCGACTAATAGTACTACGCGATGTAATACACTGCCTGGAATCTTCACGACAAGGAGATCAAGACAGGTCAGTGCGGGCTCAAAGACTTGGTGTTGAGAACGTACTAAGCGGGTCAAAATCCGCATCTGATGATGGACGTGATGACGCTCCCAAAAGTGGCAAGCTACTACTTTGGTAACACCCGCGGCCTAATCTCTATTCAGAGAACCCTTCAATGCTTGCTCAGTTTGTACGCTTCTTCGTGTCTTTGGAAGCCTGCATGAACAGCTTTACAATATATCATCTGCTATATGCCTATATACAACGATTGCAATTAAAGCTCTGGCCCGTCACTCGACTGGCCCGTCACTCGTCATGCCCCCGCTCTCTTTCCGTACGTACACCTCTATACTCCAAAATCGTGTTTTACAAGCAAACTCCATACCATGCCTTGTCTCACTATGCCTTGATGGTGTCAAAATTGCTCTTCTGCCGAACATGATGGCCGTATTTGAAAAGAACCCACGGAATCGGCAACATGGCTAATGACAGAAAGCCGAGAAGACTTGTAGCCCAGTCGATGCCAAGGCGATTATACACTGCAAGTCTCAATCAGCATGAGCTCCAATTGCTTTTTTGTGGCCTGGCAGATCCGTTGGGGCTACTCACTTTGCAAGGTAAACAGTGGAAACGCAGCACCCGAGATATATCTTACCAGTCCATTCGCCGCTAATGCCGAGGCTCCGTTCAGCGGGCCATACACATCGACCAAGTACAAACCTGCAGCGGTAAAGATGCACAGATTCCCCCACGCGAATGGGATCGTTGCAAGGACGGGACTGACCCAATGGATATCTGCTCTTGCAGTCCAAGCGAACCAGAAAAGACCGATTGGCAAGCCGAAACTTCCCATCATGGCAACATACAAACGATGCTCCGGAGCGAAAAATCCTCCTCTACCTTCTTTGAGACTTTTGACATGTTGAGGATAGTACCAAAGCCTATTGACAGTAATCACAGTCACGACACCAAGGCAACACCCTAAACCTATGCCTAAGAAGGTGAACCCAGTGAGACCGCCATTGAAGTGATAAACGCCCTCAAAGACAATGGGAAAGGCGTCGAAGAATCCGAGCAGGACCGAGAAATTGAAGCCAGTGTACATGCTGAAGAAGAACACGATCGGCTCGGTGAACAACATCTTGACTGGCCGGAGAAGCGTCACAGTCATCAAGAACTTGATTTTTGCCAACCCAGCAGGCCCCTTTGATGGTGGCGGTAGCCCCAAGTTCTTCGCGCGGTTCTGAAGAAATATCTTCTTGTACGTTTCCTTCATGCCGAGCGAGTGGAGGTAGGTGGGCACTATGACGAAAAGGAGCAACCACTGCGTCCACCTCCATCCCTTATCTTGCGCCGCAAATCCACCCAGCGCAGGACCCAGCGCAGGACCGAGGAATGGTGCCAGAAGAAACGCGCTAGTGGCCACTGCACGATGGACCGGCTGCCATAAATCCACATTGTACCAGCGCCGACTGCTAGGACCGGGGAGCCGAAGAAACCAGCGAAGAAGTGAGTCACGACCAGAGCAGCGAAGCTTTGCGAGAAGCCTGCTCCAAGGGTGAAGACAGCGGCTATTGGTAGAGAGACGAGGTAGACAACTCTTCGGCCTTTCGTCTCGGATATGGGTGCAGCTAGGACGGGGCCAAAGGCTAGGCCGAGCACGTACAGCGAGAGATGGAGCAGTGCTACCGTTGGTGACACTCCGAATTCCTTCGCTACTTCTGGGTAGCCTGGCGTGTAGACTGACGAGCCAAATATAACTGCAAAGCCGAAGGCGCCTGGCACCGTACTGAACTAGGTATTGAAGTCAGTGAGACAATCCTTGAGGTCAACATTCCAAGCACGGATGTCGAGGAGAGAGCCTACGTATGATAGACACGCTGCCACATGGGCCAATTGTGTGGATTTTCAGGATCATCTGGACCCGTCCAGTCCTGCGCGGTGACTGTCCTGTGGACGACGCTATTGTCTTCGCGTTCCAACTCCGGTAATTGCGCAATGTTGTTTATCTTCTCCATCTGGGAAGAGGCACTGCTCGAAACCGGTGTCGGTATTCTGGAGTTCATGATGTATAAGGGAAATGGACGAAAGGGGTTTGTCATAATTGTACAAGCATATGCGTAGACATTTCATGAGTGCGACTTCTTGCAGAAGATATATATACTCGCCATTACATAGTACTTTGCTTGTAAAAATCCACCCGTTCAGGACAAATGCCTGTTACCATGAGTAGTGGTCTCTAATCATCGAATTATAGAAGTTGTCACCCACAAATCGAGCCGAGGGAGTGTTGCCCGGTGTTCACTAATCGTGAGACGTTGGCTCCGAGGCATGTTTACGGCCGTAAGACATGAAGTAGAATTAACGTACAATTGATGAGCATACTTACGAGGGTTTGAGTCACTCACATACCTGTCACTAGTGAGAATATTTCCAATGTCGAGGAGGTAGGCAGGGTTTGTGTAAGTGTAAGGGTAAGGTAAGGTACGAGGATGCGGATGACTTTAGCCGCGCTAGTGTGCAACCAGCAAATGGAACATCCCACGTATCAATATTGATGATCAGACTATCTAGATCAGATTTTTCTGATACAGATAGTCAAGCCGAGGTTGCTGTGAGACTTGGATTTCTAGGATGCTTGTGGAAATTGATTATCCCTGACTCATTTACTTAGGCGCTACCACATACATGGCACCCTCGCACCTCACATTTGATGCAGCCTTATCCCCCGCCTCTATCAAAAGTAATTTACTGCTACCGCTTATCTATTTCATGTTGGTCCTTGTCCTCAGCAGCCTTGCAGGGCCGCCGAAATGCCTCACCCGCTTTGCATCTCGAATGCTCGTTCCCGAGAAAAATAAGGCCATGAGGCACAATGTGCGCACATCGTAATGAACATTGGTCCAACGCCCCTAATTCGCCTTTCTACGTTGGTGCCAATTTCCCGCTGATTTTCCCCAGTCCGTTGAGTGCGAGAGGCAATCCATTCTGTTTAGACATTGTTGGGATCACAATTGCGTCCAGCCCGAAGTGTCATGTCCTCGCAGAATCCCAATAGTTTCTGATGTATAAAGTGTGATGAATACGTTTTTTTAAAGTCGATAATGGGGTGGCGAAGATGTAAGAGCGGAGTTTCATACACAATATAATGTAATAACGATGCCCTGCCTTAGATTCTTTATGTAAGGCATTGCACAGTAAAGACCACGCGTATGATCACGTCTCCAGGCTTCTTTGGGATATTATGTGAGATGAATCAGGAGCCAATGGACTATTGTTCCGCGGAAGCCAAGCTTCATATAACGTATGACCGAAATTACCGAAATGAGTCAAGGATTTTAATACACCAAATCGTTGCAACTTCTGCGGCAAGAATTTCGAGATCTGGGTATTTTAACTTTTTTCACACTGGAAGAAACATGAAAGGAAACGGGAGTGGACGTTCTCAGGAAAATTGATAGAGGACACAAAGCCTGATATAAAATGAGAATGACTTACAATTTGCGATGGGCTCGCTCGATTGCAAAGCCATTCTCGCTAGTTTTGCTCTTTGCAAAACCCTCGTCACAGCAGCGTTGATCTTGGTCGATCTCTCCTTCATTGAGCTTCTGAAGGACTCGCTGTCACGCCCAGGATTTCCGAGGCTCGGACAAACATTCAAGGTCTCGATTGATTTTGAGCTAAATTCGCCGAATTCACTCAAAATAGTATCACCACTTCAGGCCTGATCCTATCCAAGTGGTTGTCCCAAGTCTGCAAGATACCCCAGAATTGACTTGGCTTGGTGCCATATTCTTGACCCAAAGTTCGCCATGGACCGCTTTGAGGGCTCCTGTACCCATCGCCCAAGTAAGTGTCCCCGCATAAGGGGGACCTTGAACTCTGTCAAGCGGAAAGGAGAATTCTGAAGCATGGATATGCTTGAATGATCAAAGGATAGCACTGAAACATCTCTAAATGGATTGTGGGGGAAAGGTTGGGGCGCTGCTGCGTTGGCGGCAGGCCAGAAAAGATGGACAGCATCTCAATTTCGCTTGCAGGGATCATAATCGGAATAAATAACAGACACCCAGACACCGAGACACCCACATCTGTATAAAGATATTATATACACCCCGAACTTAGGATTGGGAATTGCCGTTTTCGATTAGGAACAAGAGCAGGGCCGCTTTAGAGGGAGCAACGAGGGAGTAAGGGAGAGCAACGAGGGAATAGGGGGGAGCACTAAGGGAGCGCCGAGGGTGTACCGAGGGAGCGCCGAGGGTTTACCGAGGGAGCACCGAAAGAGCACTAAAGGAGGAGCCCGTAATTGCTCCCCATAATAGATGAAGTAGCACAAAAGAGCCTAAGCTGGCTACTTCGTCCCCGGCTATAATTACTCAAGATTCTTTTTATATATTCATTAACCCTATTATCTAAGCTCCGTCTTTTACTGTTTATAGAGAAATTAATAATTATCACTGAGCGTAATCGTTCGCTGATTACCGACCTGATGTACAATCTGTCCGATTTTTGGGGGTTTGGCCTCAGACGTGTTGCCCAACCAACTGACTTGTCAATAGTGTTAACCCGAAGGGGGTGGATTAGTGGGAGCTAACCCGGAAGGGCTTAGCGTTCAACACGACTGAGGACTGAGGCAAGAGGATCCCCCCCTAACAGATTTCTCTTAGTGATACAGACATTCACCTCTAACCATCTCATTGTATTTGCAACAATTCCGAGGTTGTTAAACTTTCACCTCCTTACTAAACAGTCGAGATGACTATGGCAACCAGACACGAAGCAGGCGTTCAAGGCCCGTATCGAGTTCCAGCAGCAGTCGTTTCAGACGCAATCAATGATAGCAAAAAGCATCTGCTTTTAGCCGCAAGTGGCTCTGTTGCCACTATCAAACTACCCCTGATTATTTCCTCGTTTGAAAATCACCCGAACCTCTCGATTCGAGTTGTCTTCACCAAAGCGGCAACCCAGTTTCTTGCTGGTCAGTCTCTAGAGCAGCCTACCATTTCTTCCTTGGCCTTACTACCCAACGTGGATGCCGTTTATCTCGACGAAGACGAGTGGATCGAACCGTGGACAAGGCATTCGAAGATACTACATATAGAGCTCCGCAGATGGGCTCACCTCCTCGCGATTGTCCCAATGTCGGCGAATCTTTTGGCAAAAGCTACAGGGGGTCTGTGCGACGACCTCCTGACCAATGTGATTCGCGCTTGGGACGTGAAGCGTGCAATCATTGCAGCGCCAGCGATGAACCAGATGATGTGGGAAAGTCCTATCACGGCAAAGCAATTAGCGCTACTTGCCGAGGAATGGGACTGGGTTAAAATATTATCGCCACAGGTAAAACAATTAGCATGTGGTGACGTTGGACAAGGAGCAATGTGCGATTGGCATGAGATTGTCGCAGTGATTGAGAAACGACTAGCAAGCACTTAGTTCGTAAGCTGACAAGGCGGCGGTTACACAGCTGCGAACTGTCGGACGAGAGGGGTTTCACGCGAGGAGAGGATCATTGCCATTTAATACACCCGCCATCACTGCATTGCATCAGGAGACTTGCGTAAGCGACCTAGGGGCAGAAAGGAGGTACAAACAAGCAAGATAAAAAATGCGTAGAACTCGAATGTGTCCTAGGGCTGTCCCTCGGCTTGCTGTTGTTAAAATTGTTCTTGAGTGGCGAAAGGGGGCGCCCGCCATCCTCTGATTACGGTCTATAGAAGGCTTTTTCCACTCGATAGCGACGCTCCCAATCTACGCTGGAGGTTGCGGTAATACCTCTCAGCCCTGTCTCATCTTCCTTTAGCCTGCCTGTGGCATTTCACTCCGCAGGACATAACCACACCTCCAAATGAGATGATAATAGGCAGCCTTGCCTTGGCTTGTGCGATCTGATTTACAAAACACCGAGACCTCGAAGAATGAAACTATAGTAGTTTAAATCATGTATATTTTATATGTGTGGTTGCTGTATGGCGTTTCTATCAACACCCCTCTGACTTTGGATATAAAAATCGTCCTTGTAACCGCGTGGGTCAGTAATGCCAGTTGAAGTCTTTAGCCCTGGCTTCGATGCTTTCAGGATGGCTATGAAGAGGGAAGAGAGACCTTAAACTAAATACAAGTGGTGGTTGGTCTGCCAACAACGTTGCCGTGCCTGACCGTTATCCGTGCACTCCATGATCACGGGTCACGCGTATCGTGAGCGTGAAATTACTCAAGCTTTGCAATTCGAGTTAAGAACCTCATTCCCCGACACTGCTACTGTTCGTGGGACCAGAGATTGAGTCAACAGACGGTAGTGTACCGAAAGATTTCAGAAAGAGATCAGCGAGTTCTTTCTCTTCATCAGTCATTACTTTCATCGCCTCTTCGTGAGCAATCTGAGCCTCGAGTGAGTCGACATCACTCCCGCTTTGACTATCATCTGATTCGTCGTCTTTGTCGTACTCCATTTTCAACTGCTCTTGCAGCTGAGATATCTGCTCATCAATCCGTAGTTCGCCCGTACCAAATTCTTCAGCTCTAGGGTCATCCCGATGAGCGAGGTCAATTAAAGCCCTCATTGCCTCCACGAGCATGAGGCTGTCAGAACTCGCCTGGTGAGCGTACTCGTGGATGCTGGAATCCGGATAGAGAAAAGGATGGAAGTGGCTCAGTTTCATACTTGAGAATCCCGGGAGGACGGTCCTCCAGGGATGAATAAGTATAATAGAGTTTGAAGGAGTGTGTTGTTGCATGATCATCTTCAAGAAGCTGTAGTCTATCCCACTGTTGGACCATTCCACAATATAGCTGTCTTTTTTCATGCCGGCGTCGTGCAACAGATGCCTGACTTCGTCCCACGTCTTCCCGAATGTCTCTTCTTCTTGGCCATAGACCTTCCTCATAACGGCCCAAGAGAAATTGGCCCTAGATCCAGTACGAGGAACACCAGTCGGAATTGACTTGTCGTACTTGATGGGGGTGTCAATGACAACATGTCCATCGAAGCTGCCGACTGTGATTTCGACAGGAAATCTCTGGATTGGTGATTCGTCTTCTCGAAAACGTCCTAGTGACACGAATTCGAAATCAATGTAGAAAAATCCCCGCCTCGTATGTTACCTCTTCGATCTTGCGAACCAGACTAACTACAGCGAAAGGGACCGGAACGATGGATAGGCATGCTGTTATTTCATTCGGGTTGCTTAAATGTAATTCTCAGCCATGCCGTGGACGACGCGAAGCCAGGATCCTGCGGCGCAACGTCGTCCGCTGCAGCCACGTCTTGCGATGTCTCGTGCAGGTAGGAATGACTCGCCCTCCATTGATGGTGGCCTTGTCGGGGAAGGCCCGCAAAAAAACCCATTCTCCGCCTTTTCTTTCTGGGGCTACCTTTAGCAGTTGATTACTCTTGTTGATTCCGGAACGCAAGAGAGCTGCCCTTTCAACCCCTTCGTGCACTCGGTGGCAGTGCTGGATCCAACCGGCGTCCTGGTGGAACATGACACCACAGCCGTCGATATCGCATTGGAACATAATTCGAAGGTGCTGAGAATCGATGTGCTGTTTCAGAGCTGATGAAAAGCGAAATTCCTTTGTGCAACCCTAATGGGTGCACCGGTAGTTCTGCAGCCCCGAGTCCTATGTTTGTCGAAGCAAACACCAAAGCAGTGGAAGGTTTTGTGACAATAAGGGCAGATACGTTTTTTACCTTGGTGAATACATTAGATGTGCTCATCTAGGCCTTGCCTTGTCGCGAACGGCTTGTTGCAGTCCTTCTCCGGGCAATGAGTCATCTCTCGATGAACGTCATGGCGCTTAGTATAGTCATCAGACTTACGAGAGTCATTAAACCTAAGGTTACAGACCGGACAATAGTAATCACTTCCGCATGGGCTGCACTTAGTGTGATGGCTCAAATCAAGAAAATCATCCCCGCATATTGTGCAAAGCTGAAGCACGCCCCCCGAGATTCGAGACGACCTCCACAATGGGGTGAGCTTGAAGCGCGGAAATGGTTGCATTTCATGCTCGAGTCTGAGATGGTTGAATCGATGGTTGCTGTTTTGGATTCTCTTGTCGCACCCAGAATTTTCCCAATCACATCGAGGAGTTCGACCAGCGGGATGCCATTTCTTTTCGTGTTCGTCTTTTACTCGGTCAGACATGGGGTATTTGAAACAAAATTGGCATCTTGGCTGATTTTGAGGCAGCATGCTGGAGGCCTCGATTGCCGCTAATTTGTCAAGCCTCCGGGGTTGCTGATTGGAACTGTAAACAACCTTTCCGGACCTTTTCACCACGGAATAGGTAACACCACGCTCTCCATCATTCATCTCGGACGAGAGAACAGAATGGCAAGTATTGGCGTGTCCTCCATTGGATGATGGGATTGATCGGTTCTGATCAACGACATTGTGACGCCTGCCTTCTCGAGGTTGGTAGGTGGCAACAGAGGGGCGAATTTCCAACCTGTCCTCAGGCTACGAAAATCATCTTATTGCAGTGAGGGCTCAAATGCTAGCCCGCATATCCAATTCTGCATCGCCTAGGAGCCTTTGAAGCCCTACAGAGCTGCTTCTGTGGATATATTGATTCTATTGACCGTCTCTTTGTTGGTCTCTTTGCACTCCCTAGTCTGCTTCCTTCACCTCTGCCTCTGTCTCCTCGGTAAATACCACAGCTCAATTTTTGCGACTTCACCCTCAACAGTCCCAATATATTGTGCAGCAACGCAAAATTCAACGTGTACATTCCACCCATTCCCCTCTCACACATCACTTCGACCACTGATAGCCCTCATCACGGAAACAACGCCAATGGCGTCTGTGCTATCCTTAACAACACCCCACCCGCATCAACAAACATGGCCACATGTTGCGGGAGCACCGCAGTCAAAACCACCCCAGATTGCTGCTTCCAATACTGCGACTACCCCGGTAACTACGACAGCCAAACTAGCCTCGTACTGGACAGATCCGTCAACTGTCTCGGTAATCACGGCCTAAAGGGCATGCAGTGCCTGGCTCCACGCGTAGAAGCATCTTTATCCGCATTTGACGGCACGCTGGCGACTGCGCTTGCTGCCGCTCAATCGGTGTTCAAGGGTTCTGCTGCACCTGCTGCACCTGCAACCATTACGGGAACGATAAATGCGGCAGGTTCGACGATGGCTACTACGACGAGTGCGAGTGCTACCGCTGCTACGACGAGCGTGAGCTCAGATGCAGCTATGTCTGATTCGGGACCGAGTCAGGGTTGGACGAAGTATGCTATGGCTATGGGTGTTATGGCTTTGGCGTTCTCGGGCATGCTGATCTAGTTGGAGCTGACGTGGTCCGGAGGAGATAGCTTAACAGTATTCAGAAGCTGCCCATACACCGTTTTGCAATGTGTTTCAGCCTTGCATGGCGTTACTTGTACTCTTAGCAGGCCATATGCCTGATGTTTCGTTATTCTTCTGATCAGGCCCACGGAATCGATATGATCCGACTTCTTTGTCCATCCGCTGTGCCTCTGTCACGTAGCTACTTTAGACAAACTTAGAAGGCCATGATGGTCTCAGAACGAAGTTTTTTTGCGAAAGGTGTCCAATCGAGCAAGTCATCGCAGTGATTACCTTAGGGATGGAGTTGAAGCCCTAGCTTTGACGCTAAGATAAGATAGACCCCGAACCTTTTGCACCCAAAAAGGTGCACAAAATTCGAAATATTCGACACACGCATTCTAATAAGGCTCAGCCTCATCACCTTCCTCCTGACTACACTGAGACACTCTCTTCATAATGGCCCCCTCTTCGCGATACCGATCCACCCAGCGGCACAAGCCATTGGTCGAAGAACTGACCGCTACGGGCCTTCTGAAAACACAATCGAAGAAGAGAAAGGCAAGGCCAGAGACCCAAGAGGGGGGCTATGTGGACTCGAGATCGTCGCGAAAGATTCTGAAGATTGGTCAAGACCTAGTAGACGAAGAGCAGCAGGAGAATGCCGCGGCAGCACCAAATCCAGCGTTCACGTTTGAATCACGATTCGGTACGGGGGGGGACTCAGATGAGGGTGATGCGCGGCATGATGACGATGAGGTGTGGAGTGATCAGGAGGGGGATGTTATTGAAGAAGTGGTGGGTTCTAGGACATCCGTTCGAGGCGAAATGCACTGACCAGACTGTGGTATAGGAAATCGATCCGAACGACATGGCCCTCTTCAACAGATTCATGCCCTCAACCACGGCGAATCCTCTGACACAATCGATAACCAACGAAGAAACGGAAGAAGGACAAGGAACGAATCTAGCAGATCTGATACTGGAGAAGATAGCAGCCCATGAGGCGGCACAAACAGGGGAACCGGTCATCCAAGGTGGAGGTATTCCGGAGGATGCTGTAGAGCTTCCTGCAAAAGTGGTGGAGGTATATTCGAAGTACGCTTCTGAACTATCGCAAGATATCGAAGGGTAGATGCTAATCTCTACGACATAGAATTGGCCTAATCCTCTCACGCTACAAGTCCGGCAAACTCCCCAAACCCTTTAAGATCATCCCCACACTTCCACAGTGGGAAGAGCTCCTCGCCATCACGCGACCCGAATCTTGGACCGCCAACGCCTGCTACGAAGCCACCAAGATCTTTGTATCGACCAAACCTCAGATCACACAAATCTTCCTCCGGACAGTCCTGCTCGATCGAGTCCGCGAAGATATTCACGAGACGAAGAAGCTAAATGTCCACCTCTTCAATGCGCTGAAAAAAGCGCTATACAAACCCAGCGCCTGGTTCAAAGGCCTTCTCTTCCCTCTCGTCGACGGGCAATGCACTCTTCGCGAAGCGCATATCATCTCGAGCGTTTTGGTTCGAGTATCAATACCAGTCTTGCACTCAGCGGCCGCTCTATTACGGTTGACAGAGATAGCAGCAGAGCAGACGTCTTCGATGTCAAGCGAAGCTGCGGGAGCCACCAATGTCTTCATTAGGGTGCTTCTAGAAAAGAAATACGCTCTACCATAGTAAATTTCCAACCCCCACAGCCCAGCCATAATCCCACACTAACTTCTGAAACAGCAAAGTAATCGATGGCTTGGTGTTTCACTTCCTCCGCTTCCGCGCCACAGCACCAACCGATGGATCAAATGGAATGACAGACCCCTCGAATCTATCTAGCAGAGATATCAAGCTACCGGTAATATGGCACCAGTGCCTGTTAGCGTTTGCGCAGCGATATAGGAATGATATCACGGAGGATCAGCGAGAGGCGTTGCTGGATCTGCTGTTGGTTAGGGGTCACAAGGATATCGGGCCTGAGGTGAGGAGGGAACTGCTAGAGGGGAGGGGTAGGGGGGTAGTAGTGGAGGAACCGAGAGATATGGAGGGGGATGATACTATGATGGATACCGTATGAAACGACATAACGCAAGGGCATAACGTGGCTCGTTCTCAACAATTGAAACGCCTTCCAACGCCCCACTTTGTCAAAAATGTCAAGTTCTCTGCCCTGGAGACTCAAAAGGCGCGCATATGTCAATGTTTCGAGCGCCGAATGCACCGCCGAGGGTGTTTTCACGCTCAATGTCAGCCTGAAACCTGGACTTTTCTACTCTTAGGAGGCATGCGAGCGTTAATATCTCCAGCAATAATCGCGCCATCCGGTGCGTTCTTACAGAGGATAATGTCCTGCGCTGTACTTTTCATACCACGATCATGCCTGCGTGCTGGCTCATCACTAATCCATTAATACACGAACGAGCCAGGGAACGCCCACAAAACTAGCTTCCTCTATTCTTAGAGACCACAGAAAGCACGCGACCGTGAATGTTTCACGCAGTAATTGCGCTACCGACTGCGCACCCAAAGAGCTATTGCCCCCCGCATAGCTCGATGCTCTGCAACTATGGCGTATGCTCCGCTCGTACGCAACTCATTCAGTAGCGTATAGAGCTCAGGTTTGTGTTGGAGATTCGCAATCGTTTTGCTCTACGAGTAGGAGAACCACATAGGTGAGCGTGCGTGGGTGTTTCACGCAGCAATTGTGCCACCGAGTACGCTCCTACGGTAGAGTTTGCGTCACCAGTGCCTCGACGCACTGGAAGTGGGCGGCGTGTGTGAGCAGCGCAGAAGGGGGTTTTCGGGGCTTTTAGCTTATGAGGGTAATTCCTCTGACATGGCGGAGGGGCGTTTCATGTATTCCTGAAGGATTTTAGTGGCTGGGATTAGAGGTTGTTTGTTTTGCTCCTATTGGAACGGTGTGACTAATTGGGTGCTGGAGCCAATTAGGATTGGTACATAAACAATATCGAATGGTTGTAGTGTCTTTTGAAGGCGTTATAGAGGCTACGGCTCACTCATGAACATGCGTTCCTTTATTGATTTTAATCAGAAATTGCATAGTCCTCTGCTCTCGAAATTCCAACGTGGTAAGCGTCCTTCAATGTTTCACGCAGCGATTGCGCCATTGAGTGCGCTCCCACAAATGGATTTGTCATACCTGGCGGTGGAACCCTCAGCTATGGGGCTCACCCAACAATGGGAAGCGCACACTGGTGGTTGTTATTTGTCAATGGACTTCCTCTGACAGGGCGGAGGGCAATCCAGTGAAGTCGAAACACCAACGTGGGATTCGTAGGTCTAAGCCTGCACAAACTGGTGTCTTTTAGATTCTAATTCTTGATTCAATCACGAGTTCGAGTCAGCAATGAAGCAGATGAAACACTGATTGGGTTAATAGTGCTCTTTCAAGATGGCTCATTCATTTGGAACAAGGCGATAGACAAACACTGCTTTCCATCAACTTGGCTCCACATGTGCGTTCCTTCCAGGGACTTGCATGCCTTGGCAAACAATCGAGGGAAGCGCGCGCTTTCGTAGTTTTTACTTAATCCTTCTGACAGGGCGGAGGGAAATCCATCTGATGTAAAACACCAACAGAGATGTAGGTCTAAGCCTACGCCTGAGTCGTGCAACTCGAATCACTCGATTTATCGAGCTTTTTATTCGATACCGAAGCACACGAAACAATGTTACAGCTGATATCACCCTTGTGATATCTTACCAAATAGAGAAAGACATTCGAAACTATGTCGATCGTAGAGCGAGACCACCACATTTTGACGACGACATGGATTCGAACTAGCATTACAGGAAGTTTCGAAAAAGCCCATTCCAGACATGTGGTGCTCAATTGCTGGTTAAGAGTACACTTGCGTCTAGCAAAAAGGTAGGTTGTGCTATTTTCATCAATGCGATCTCGACTTTCTTGGTCTGTAAGCTTAGGTTTGCTGGCAACTGTGTTTCACTCAAATCGGAATCTTGTAAAAATACCATGTTGAATACTATAATGGCGCTCTCAGAAGACGGCACGAACGCGCAATGTCCAGTGTTGAGGCTCTTGCGCATAGACCTTCCCCATGACTGATGCGAGATGACATCTCGACCACGCAATAGCAACCACAAGCTTCTCATGCGATCCGGAAAGATTGGGTAACGCACGCGCATGAGGCTCTTTTCCTGCTCTAGATGGCAACAGGGGGTATTCGCATAGGTCAATAATTGCCGAGTGCGGTTGTTTCATCGATATATGCGCCAAGCGCAAATAGATGGAGGCGATTCATGAGAAGTTCATATATTTCTGATTTCGAGAGCTTTCAAGATGTTCGATGCCACTAACTAGCAGCCATGACTGACATGCGAAATGATAGGGATATGATCGCAGCTTACGCTTGGTCAGGAAGGAGATGTCCGGCACAGTCAGCTTTTCGGGTCCGTAAAGGAATGCAGCTGGAAGTTGGAAGATTGAGCCTTGCACCTCAGGCATTTCACCGCCCTCTCGTGATGGATCCATGTTATGGTAGACTCAAATTCGAATCTTCCGGCGGTGCTGGACTTCATGTTATAGGATTCCCTATCATTGATCTCATTTGGTGTGCCGTATGCTGTTGAAACATGACATTGCATAGCTTGTCTCGTCTGCGCCGCGCGAATCCATCCAGGACTGAAACGCTTCGCAGGCATGGTCTTCTCCACACCAAGTCCCAGGCATGGGTAGCAAGCCGTCTCCAGATTCGTAATTATTGCGTATCGGAAAGATTTGCGAAGCGGGCCATGCTGTGTAGGCTCAACCAACCAACGGATTTTGCAGTGTTTTACAGTATCATGCCTATTTCTGGGCGAAACCGAGTGGGCCGGCTCGGTTGGGGCTAAATACCGAAAGGGGATGGTGCAGGCTTAGCTGCATTCCACGCCCAAGCCCCTGAAATATTCATTTTTAAATATAATAAGCCCTGGTCACCTCCTTTCTCTTCTTCATCTACCATCTACCACATCTTGTAACTATCATCATTGATCACAATCCATCAAGATTGCAATTCCATCATTCATCAAAAGTCATTTAGAGAATTACATCCCCGAGCCGAAGGAGATGTGGCCTCTTCTCTAGCGGCAAACCATCCAAGGCAGCAGAGCACTTCATCAATTTCATCCATGCTCCTGAGTTACTCCCGCACAAACACCATCCCAGCGGACCTCAGCCTTGCATAACATCATCTCTCTCGAGACTACCATTACCAAAGGCTATCGAGATGGCCGACACACTCTCGTCAGCCATGGCCTACGGCACTGAATTCTACCCTCCACAAGCAACGGTCTCCCTATCAGAAACGTCACTAGAGAACTGTCTCATGACACCTGGACCCACGTCACCGGAGTCATCATACGTCAAGAGCGAGATGGGCGACGGCGACGAGCCTAGGAAGCCAACGAAGAAGCGGAAGTCATGGGGTCAGGAATTGCCCACACCGAAGACTAACCTTCCTCCTCGGTATGACACTATCATCACCATTACCACTGTCGCATCTACTTACACTCATTACAGGAAACGAGCGAAGACCGAAGATGAGAAGGAGCAACGGCGCATTGAGCGAGTCCTACGAAATCGGCAAGCCGCGCAATCATCCCGAGAGCGCAAGCGACAAGAAGTTGAGAAGCTTGAAGGCGAGAAGCAAACGATCGAACAACAGAACGAGTCCCTCAAGCAACGACTGATGAAGGTCGAGCATGAGAAATTCCTCCTGGCTCAGACAGTCGCCAAGTTGGCTGCGCAGATGAAGGCCTTCCAACGAGGAGACTCAACGCCTCACGTCCAGCTGTCGCCACCACTTGAGCCTGACCTTCTCGAACACGACCAAATCATGAAGCAAGAGCTTGACGAGAACCCTTTCCATCTACCAACACCACAACAATCCCTCTACGCCTCATCTACATCGTTCTCCCCTCAATCAACAGCCACATACTCCTCATCCTCAACGCCAGCCACGATCGACCTAGGCGTCGATGAGTTGACAGCTTCCCCGGATATGACACAACATCCTGCCGCGATGTTGTGCGACCTGCAGTGTCAGTCCGCGGAAGCCTGTCAACCATCGACTCAGCCTACGACTCGCCCAGAAGCTGCCAAATGGACCCCGTCATCTTCGGCGACGAACCGAATTGTCTGTCTGATGTTGACTTTAGCAGTCTATTCGCAGCTGATGCTTCCGTTGAGGATGATCTTCATTTTTTTAAAGATGAGTTCGCCGCTCCCACCGAGCATGATGAACTCGATGCCAATGGCTTTGCCTTTGATTCGCTGGTTGATTTCGACGCCGACCAATCTACTACCCACACCAACAACATCAAGAACAACACCCAATTCGACAACGAAGACCTCGCACACTACAGCCACGTCTACACTACGGGACACTCCTTTGAGAGCGCCCATCCTTCGTCTCAGATTGCTGCGACGTCTGCTGCTCAGCAGCCCTTCCTTGGCGCGCCCGCTTAGGGCTGCGACGGGTCGGGCACTGCGGGCCAAGACGGCCAGCATCACGGGAAGAAGAGTGGCACTTGAGAAGGGGATCCGAAGTGTAGCTCGTCGTCATGGTGAGAAGGCTGGTCTTGGGAATGGTGTTCGGACGATAAGGTTGGGTGCTGGGTTTGAGGAAAGGAGAAAATGTTCGACTAGGCGGCTGCACGATGGTAGAAGACGATGATTTCACTGGCGTTTCGGGAGTGGCCTGGTAATGCTTGGAACAGCTGCCATGTAACATTAGATAGCCGAAGCTCGCTTTGAAGAGCTTGATGCTTGCACAATTGAAGAACATTGACACAATTACTACTTTGTCTCATTATGCACTTGTGATTCTCTACTTTACAATTCGCCAAGTCCATAATCCCCCACATTATCCGAGAGAAGCCACTTCTTGACTTGCCCCTCGATCTTGATTGCATCATGACCTCCAATCCTCGAAAGTATCCAGCACAGATGCAACCCATGCGCATGTCGGCCGGGTCCTGCCCGCTATGCCTTGACGAATTTCCCTATGACGCACCGCGTCTTCACCATTGTCGAGGGTCCGTTCCCTTCAAAGTGACACACATTCAACCCCGCACCCACACAAACCCCGACCTCGACCCCTGGCCACCCCAGCCTTTGACCAGCCATACCACCTCCACACCTCGAAAATGACACGAATCACCGCCCTCTCCACCCTCTGTCCTCCACCACCATCCACCTCCACCTACCGCTCCACCTCCCCCACCACCCCCGTCGACATCCTCATCCTCGGCGCCGGCTGGACGTTCCAATTCCTCTCCCCACTGCTGGTAGAAGAGCACATATCCCACAGTACCACCACAAGAGATGGCCGCCACGGTAGCATACCCTTCGACTTCGATCCTGAATCCCAAGACACGGCACCATACGAGCGACTGCCGCCTGCGACGACCGTACTAATTACATTTCCACTGAAAGGGCAGGGGCAGTCGAAGCGATTGACGGGAATGTATCAGAAGACGCATACTGGGGTGGAGAGTAGGTGGGTGCAGCTAGGGAGTACGGGGATTTTTACGGATAGGGGGTGGAACGATGAGGATTCTGGTTACGATAAGAGTAACGCGAGAGCCGTTGCGGAGGACGAGTTGTTGGAGATATTAGGGGCGAAGGGTTGTGTACTCAATCTAGCAGGTCTCTACGGCGGCGAGAGGGATCCGCGGAATTGGGTGATCCGCGTGGCTAAGACTAAAGCTGAAGTGAAGGCGAAGCTGGCGGTGCATTTGGTGCATGGGCGGGATGTGGCGAGAGCTATTGTAGCGACGCATGAGGCGTTTGGGAATGTGGGTGGGAAGAGGTGGATCATCAATGACCTCCATGTCTACGATTGGTGGGATTTGATACTTTCGTGGGGGAAGTTTGCGAGGGAGAATGCGAGCGAGGAGGTTAGGCGGCAGGCGGCGGAGAAGGAGAAGGAGGCGGGAGTGGGTGATGAGGGG
>JAABUS010001280.1_pt1 | contig 56208 bp, 59 predicted proteins | sample 5560161 | NCBI WGS metagenome assembly JAABUS01 (sample SAMN10711885, study PRJNA513376) | rock metagenome | isolation source: Antarctica rocks | place: Antarctica: Victoria Land, Trio Nunatak nord | collected 2016-01-04 | reverse complement strand
TGTCGCCGACCTCGTCATCGCCGCGACCGCACTGCTCCTCGGCGCCGAGCTGGCCACCGGCAACGTGCGCCACTTCCCAATGTTCGCGGCTTTGAAAGCGCCATATCCAGACTGAAGAGGGTCGCGGGCCTGAACGGTGCGACGCTCCCGAGCACGGCTTTGTGAAGTACGGCCCGCCGGTCAGCGTCCGAGCGCGAAGTCCAGCAGGTCCACGATGGCTACCTCCGGGGCGCCGAGCGCCTCAGGCACCAGGGTCCCGCCCGCGGTCAAGCGCTGGGTGTCGGTGTAGCCAGAGGCGGCGGGTGAACCAAAGCGCTCGACCGCCTCGCCGGCGAGGTCGACGATCCAGTACTCGGGAACGCCGGCCCGCGCGTAGAGCGGCGCCTTGACGAGGCGGTCATAGCTCAGCGAGGAGACAGCGACCTCGACGACCAGCAGCGCGGCGGACGGATGGCGGGGACGAGGTGCGTCCCGGGCCACGACGACCAGGTCTGGCTCGGGCTCGGAATCCAACCCGGGAAAGGTCAGCGCGCTCTGCACACGCACGCTCGCGCGCCCCGCCAGCGCCGTGACGAACCGCTCGTTCAGCCACTCGACCGCCGCGTCGTGCTCCGGCCCCTTGGGGCTCATCGCAACCAGCACCCCTTCGATCAGCTCGACCCGGTCATCCTCGCCCAGCAGGCCACCGTCGATCATCTCGTGGTAGCGCTCCAGGGGGATCCGCCACGCAACCGCAGGCTCCCGCAGCTCAACCGCCATTGGCCGAGGATACCGCGACTACCAGCTCATCCAACTTTCCCGGGCGTGCTGCGTTGGCGGCGCTTGACTTGACGCTCTTGACTTGACGTTCTTGACGGCATACTCTGAGGGAATGTCGCCCCGTTATCGGACAGCCACGGCCGCCTTCCAGGAAACGCTCGAGCAACTGGATCTTCCTGACGGTGCGCTCGACACGGAGGAGCAGGCCGAGATCGGGCGGCGGGGCGCTCTGCTCGCCACCGCGATGCTGCAGTGGGAGGAGCACCTCGGTCCGCTGCTGGACTGGAGGAAGGTAGCGAGCCTGATGGGCAGCGTTTCCACGCGCCAGGGTGTCAACGATCTCGCCAAGCGTGGCCGCCTGCTGGCCGTGCGCACCGAGAGCGGCCAGGTGCTCTACCCGCTGTTTCAGTTTCGGGGGGCGAAGCCCTTTCCCGAGCTCCCTGCGCTGCTGGAGCTTTTCGGCGATGCCGCCCTCGACGGCTGGACCGTTGCGTCGTGGTTCGTCACCAGCCAGGATCTCCTCGACGACGAATCGCCCGCGAGCTGGCTGAAGGCGGGGAAGGATCCGGCGCTCGTCATCGAGGCCGCCGAGCGGGTTGCCGGGCGCCTCGCGCACTAGTAGACGCCGGCGAAGCTCAGGCCTGGCGGACCCGCCGGTTGACGTCACGCGCTTCCCGCGCCACGTCCTGCGGACGGAGGCGACGGTCTTTCGGATGCACCGGCGGGAGCACGGGCCGTGGTGGTTCTCGACCGACGGCAGCGGGCGCTTCGACCTTTGCGGCCCGCGCGGCACGTGCTACCTCGCGCGGGACCCTACGGCCGCCCTGCTCGAGACTCACAAAGGCCTGACCGTCGTGACCGAAGAGGCGCTTGACGAGCGGTTGCTCTTCGAGGCTCGAATCGGCCGCAGACTCCGGCTGGCGAACTGCTGTGCACCCGGAGCGCGGGAGTTCGGCGTGAACGCCGAGATTCACGATACCCCCGAGTATGCAAAGACCCGACGTTGGGCGAGCGCGTTCGACCGGGCCGGCTTCGACGGCGTCCGCTACTTCGTGCGTAGCGATCCAAGCCGGACGCTGGTCGGGTACGCCATCTTTGGTGAGGTGACCGCGGCACGGGCCGGCTGGCCCACCGGCAACAGCGCTCGTATCTCCTACGAAGAGCTCCGCAAGGCGGAGCGCTGGGGCCTGCGGATCCGCCCGACGCCGGACTAGCTTGGAAAGCCCTCGCCTTGTCCCGGCGCGAACCGCTCTCGTCGATCGGTCAGCCAGGTCTTTGGCAGTGACTCCTCTCGGCGAACCGCGACGATCGCTCAAGGGAACCGCTATGGCTCGCTCTCTGGCAGCAGACGCAACGCGCCGGTGTGGGTGGGGCGCACGACGCTGAAGTGCCGGAGGTCGAGCGTTGCGACCTTGGGCTCGTCAAGTCGCTCGATAAGCGCGATGACGCTTGCGTCGACAACCCCGAGACGTAGGTCGGCGTACTTGCGCTGCAGTGCTGCGCAGCGTGTCAGGTCAGCCGGGGTCGGTTGCTCGGGGCGGTAGGCGCCGCTCAGGAGATCCTCGAGGAACATCAGCCACACCTCGGTGCCCAGTCGTTCATGGCACCAGTAGTCGAGCTCGGCGAGGACCAGGCCGGGGACGACGAGGTCTTCGGTGGCTTCGACGAGCAGCGATGCGCACCTTGCGTGGTCTTGATCTGCGGCATCCAGCGCCGCGAGGAGCGGACCGGTGTCGAGGATCAGCGCCACTACGTGGGTGGCCGTGCTATCGGCTCCGCTGTCACGTCGGCTGCCGCGCGCCCGTCCTCAGAGCGGCCGATTCCCACCCGCGGGCGCCGGGCGGCGCGGATGCTGTCGGCTTTCTCGTCGACCGCCTCGGCAAGCACTGCGGTCAGCGGAACCCCGCGCCGCCGTGCCTCGCCCTCGAGGGTCCCGATCGAGTCGGCGCTCGCCGCAAGAGTCGTCCGCCGCCGATTCACGAATGAGGATTCTAGCATCGTTTCCCGGCTGCCCTCGACTTACGATCTCGCCCCGGCCAGCGGTGGAAGACGCGCGTGTCCGCGACCGAGGTCGCCGCGCTCGCGCTCTGAGCCGACATCGCCTTCCCTGATGACATGGACGCTGCCCTGTCAGTGCGGCTCGAGCGCTGCCCATTCCTCGTAAGCGTTGATGGTCATGAGGAACGGTTCGAGGCCACTGAGCCCGAGCAGGCCAAACGCCCATGGCCACGGATCGCAGAAGTAGACGGTGGGACTCCACAGGTGGCTGTCGCGCCCTTGGCGCAGTTCGAGCTGGACGGTCGCGGCCCGCCCCTTCGCTCGTAATCCGCCTACGACGATGTCGCCGCGTAGAGCATCGTCGAGATCGATCCCGGCCAACTCAGCGACGTGCTCGCCCATCCGGATGTCGGTCGCTCCGGTATCGAGAAGGCAGGCTTGCGGAGCAAGCTCAAGCCCTTCCACGATGACATCGATGATCGGGCGCGCGCGGCCCGCTTGCCCTGGAAGCGGTTGAAACGGATGCCTCACAAGGGCGCCAGGCCGCCCGCCTCGTACTCCTCGCTTGGCACGCGGAACATGCTGTCGGCCTGCTGGTTGTGCTGCGCGAGCCAGCGAACCACCGCACCCGGCTCGCGAGCGGCAACCAAAACCTCGGCGCCCTTGGTTGCGACCCACTGGCCGACGAACGGATCCAGGGCCGAGGCGCTCGGGCGCGCGCGGCGGACGCTCGGACCGGGACCAGACGGCGACGGCGCGGCGCCAAGGCCCGAGCGCCCGCTCAGGCGAGGCTCTTGGCGGCTCGGCCCTTGCGACGCGTCTTCGCGCGTGCGGCGCCCCGCCGGAAAGCCAAGCCCCGTGAGAATGCGACGCGCGTGGTGAGTTGTGAACTCGGCGCGGTCCAATCCCGTGACCTCGAGTACCACCTGCTTCGGCGGATAACGGCGCTGATTGACGACCACGAAGTGATCCCTCACCGGCTCGGGGAGAACGCCGCGCATGGCCCTCTCGATCTGGCTCGCACGCAGCGTGAAGGGCCGGCGTGCCACTGTGACGGTACGGCTTGTCTCTGCCATAGCTTCTCCGATCTGTCTCTGCTAGATCGTAGCGCAGCGCACCGAGCCCTGGCAGCTCATCAATCAGGCGCTTCCCCCTTCGGACGCTCAGAGCGATCCTCGAGCTCGACCACCGGGAACCCCTCGCGCTCCAGTCGCGCGAGGGCCGAGGCGCACTCGACCTCGGTGGCCCACCACACAAGCATGGCGAGATCCTCTTGCGCCGCGGCTTGGATCGCGTCGGTCGTGGCCTCCTCCACCAGGAGAGGGACGATCGCCGAGCTGTCTGGTGCCTACGTGGGAAGCTGGAGCCTGTGGGAGGATGTCAAGATCCTCCTGCGCACCGGTCCGGTACATCTTGCTTGGCCGCGGCACGTGAGAGAGGCGTCCACGGCCTGAGTCTCGATGGTCGCCGCAGAGATTCCCGATACACCCGCGGCCCCAGACCGCCGGCGCTTGTCAGCCGCGCTTCTCCTGGTTCCAGGCGCCCTCGCCGTCGCGCTCAGCTATCACGCCGCCGGAACGGCCGCCGGAGCCTCGGCGTTGACGGGCGTCGTCCTCACGATCGTCTTCGTCCTCTCTCGAGAGCGCCCAGCGGCAGAGGAGGAGCCCGGAGTGCTGGAGCGCCTCGCGGGAATAGGGTGGGTGGCGCTGCCGGCGGCGCTCACCCTCTACTTCGCCTTCAACGCGGGTGGCTTCTTCCCTGCGTCCACAGGGGTGGGAACGCTGGTGGTGGCGTACATCCTCATGGCCCGGATCGCACTCGCCGAGCGGCCCTTCGAGGGTTTCACCCGGGCACTTGGAATCGCCGCCGCAGCGTTCGTCCTCTACGCGCTGTGGACGCTCTTGTCGGTCTTCTCCTCGAACGCGCCAGAGCGAGCGCTCGTGGAGTTCGACCGAGCATCGCTCTACGCCCTGGCCTTCGTGCTCTTCGCCTCGGTGCCGAAGCCCGCTCATCAACGTCTTCGTTGGATGGTGCGCGGCATGGCCCTGGCCCTCGTGGCCATCTGCGCCGCGGCGCTGGCGACACGCGTGCTGCCCGAGGTGTGGAGCATCCCTCGGACATACGCCGACAGCCGGCTCAACTTCCCGCTGACCTACTGGAACGCGCTCGGGCTGGTGGCCTCCCTGGGAATCATCCTCTGCTTCCACCTATCGGCGAGCGAACGCGAGCCGCCGCTCGCCAGAGTGCTCGCCTCGGCCGGCATGCCGCTCCTTGCAGCCGCCCTTCTCCTCACGCTCTCCCGGGGAGCGATCGTGGCCGGGATCATCGGGCTGCTCGTCTACGTGGCGGCAGCGAGACCGCGGGCACTGGCGGGCGCCTTGATCGCGGTGGTCCCGACCACGGCCATCGCCCTTGTGGTCACCTACGACGCCAAGCTGCTCGTGAGCAGCACCGCACTGATGAGTCCCGCGGCCGTCGCGCAGGGGCATTCGGTGGCGCTTGCGATAGGGCTGTCTGCTCTTTCGGCCGCAGGCCTGCGGCTGTTGATGCTCCCAGTAGACGCTCGGCTGGCGCGGCTTTCGCTCACCCACCCGGCAAAGAGGGTGCTCGCGGGGGGAACGGCCCTGGTCGGGTTGCTGATCGTGGTCGGTCTATCGCTCTCAAGCGGCTTCACGGGTGGACTCAGAGAGCAATACGATCGGTTCCTCAACTCTCCGGCGCCAAGCACCGGGTCGGAGAGGCTCACAAGCGTGAGCAACAGCGGGCGCGTCGACCAGTGGAGGGTGGCTCTGGACGACTTCGACGACCATGCGCTTCGAGGCCGCGGAGCGGGTACGTGGCAGCTGTCGTGGAACCAAGAGCGGCCCACGCCGGCTGGGGTGCGTGACGCTCACTCTTTGTCGCTCGAAGTACTCGGTGAGCTCGGGTTGGTCGGTGCGATTCTCCTGGGCACCGGTTTGGGCATCGTCCTCATAGGACTTGGCCGACGCAGCACCGGCCTGGAACGGACCCTGTACGCAGCGGTGTTCTCAGGCGGCATAGCCTGGCTCCTTCACGCCCAAGTCGACTGGGACTGGGAGATGCCCGCTGTAAGCATCTGGCTCTTCATGATCGGTGCGACCGCCTTATCGGGGAAGCCGGTCGCCGAGCCCGCCTCCCCGCGCTCGCCCGTGGCCCTCCGTGCCGGCTTGGTACTGGGTGTCTCGATCGTCGCCGCGCTCTCGGGCGTCATCGCCATCTCGGAGACCAACGCCAACCGCAGCTTGGCGGCGGTCGAGTTCGCGGACTGCAAGACAGCGATAGAGGCCGCCAAGGCGTCCAATTCAGTTCTCGCCACCCGGGTTCGTCCCTACGAGATCGAGGGGTACTGCGAGGCCTCGGCAGGCCGGAACCGGGAAGCGGCCGATGCGATGCAGACGGCAGTCGATCGAGATCCCGACAACTGGGAAGCCTACTACGGGCTGGCCGTCGTCCAAGCCGCCGCGGGGCTCGATTCCGGGCAAGCGGCCCGGCAGGCGGCACGGCTGAATCCACGCGCGCCCCTGGCGCGCAACGCGCTGGATCTCTCCACCGCGCAAACCCCAGGGGAACGAAAAAGGAGAGCCCAAGAGGCTCTCCTTTCCCTTGGGCCGGACGGACCGGCCCTGCTCCTGCTTGACCTTAGAGGGCTTGAGGCTGCTGCCTAAGCCTGACCCGTCCGGGAGCAGCGGCGCTCTGCCTTGCGATTCTGTAGGAGGAACGCCTTCCGCCGGGACTTGGCGTCGGCCTTGAACTTCTTTTTCTCCCTACCTTTGAGCGTCTTGCCAGTCTTCTTGTCCGACGCGCGGAGCTCCTTCTCGTCAGCTCGGTTTTCGGCACGTAGTGTCTTGCACTGCTCCGAGCCGGCGTACTGACCCGACGACGCGTTTGGCGACGCGGCCTGGCGGGTCGAGCTCTTGGAGCTCGAGGAGCTTCCAGTGCTCGGGAAGTTCCCGGTGACCGCGAGACCCACGCTCGCCGTACTCAACAGCAGCCCAACCGTGAGCGCGATACCTAGAAGCTTGCTTCTCATGAACATCCCCTTGTGTGGGTTACTTGGCCGGGACGACGCTTGCGCCATCGCCCGTTGCTTGATGCGATCCAGCTCCAGAGGGCCTGCCTCGTATCGATCGTCATGAAGCCGCTCGGCGATCGATCGCAATTCGTTCGGCAGGATCTCGTCCCCGTGATCACTCATTGATGCCTTATACGAACGAGGGCTTACATTCCTGATATGCAGTCCGAGGCCTTCGAGCGGCTGTTCGCCGATCACGCCGGGCCGCTGCTTGCCTTCCTCTTCTATCGGACGGGCGATAGGGCGCTGTCGGAGGACCTGGTCGCCGATACGTTCGAGCGCGCCCTGCGCGCCCGTCGTGGATTCGATCGACGGAAGGCGAGCGAGAAGACCTGGCTGTACTCGATCGCGCTCAACTGCGTCCGCGATCACGCTCGGCGGCGCCAGGCGGAGCAGCGCGCCTACCAGCGAGACCTTGCTCGCGTGTCGACTACCGGCGAGCCGCTGAACGCGATCGACGATCGCGACTTGGTAGCCCGAGCGCTGAAAGAGTTGAGCGTCGAGGAGCGTGAGGCCATCGCCCTGCGGTACGGCGCTGATCTGACCGTTCCGGAGATCGCGAAGCTCCAGCGCGAGAAGCTCTCGACCGTTGAGGGACGCGTCTACCGGGCGCTTCGCAAGCTGCGAGCGGAGCTCGAGTAACGAGCAGTTGGCGGGATCGCGGCGTGGCGAAGCTGCTCGGTACCCTTGGGGCCATGGCTACGCGAAAGATCAGCGTGCCGCTCGACGAGGAACTGGTTCGCCGCGCGCGGCAGCAGGATCGCGCCGGGGCCGACAAGAGTGACGTCGCGGTCATCGAGGAGGCGCTCGCGGTCTATCTCGGCCTGCGAGCGCTTGACGACGCACGTGCGCAGGGCGCGCTCGGCCGTGAGCAAGCCGATCGCCTTGCCGTCGAAGAGGTGCGCGCCACGCGTCGCGAGCGTCACCACGCCGGGTGATCCGCGCCGTCGTCTGGACCCCCTCGACGCTGGCCTCACGAACATCGCGATCCAACGTCCCGCCGTATTCCTGGAAAGGCTTCGTGAGCGATCGAGCGGGCTACCCTCCGGCCGACGAGCGCACGATGACGATGCCTCTGGCTGAGGTCGCTCGGTCGCGGGCCGAACGCTCGCGCTCTCGCGTACCATCGGCGGGCTGCTTCACTGACAACCGCGATGTGCGGCATCTGTGGTGCGACCAGCGACCCCGACGGGATGAAGACCGCCGCGATGAACGCGCGTCTTCGCCACCGCGGCCCCGATGACGACGGTCTGGCGATCGATTCCGAGGCGGGCGTTGCGTTGGGCGCCCGCCGCCTGAGCATCATCGACGTCGAGGGCGGCCATCAGCCGCTGTCCAACGAGGACGACACGGTTTGGGCCGTGCTCAACGGCGAGATCTACAACCACCCCGAGTTGCAGGAGCGGCTGCGCGCACGGGGGCACCAGCTGCGGTCAGGCACGGACACCGAGGTGCTCGTGCACCTCTACGAGGACTACGGCGACGATCTCGTCCACGCCTTGGAGGGCATGTACGCCTTCGCGGTCTGGGACCGTCGCCGCCGCCGGCTGCTGCTGGCGCGTGACCGCTTCGGCGAGAAGCCGCTGTTCTACGCCTGCCACGGGAGCGACTTTGCCTTCGCCTCCGAGTTGACGGCGCTTCGCGCCGGGCAACCGCAGCTCGCAGAGCTCGATCCCGAGGCGGTGGATGCATTCTTCGTCCTGGGCTATGTGCCGGGCGAGCTCGCGGTCGCCGCGCAGGCGCGCCAGCTTCCGGCGGCGCATCGGCTGGTCTGGTCGGTGCAGGATCCCGTGCCGCGCCTACACCGCTACTGGAGCCTGCCGGATGCTCCCGTGGCCAGCGGCGAGCGGTTCGAGGCTCTCGCCGCCGAAACGCGCGATCTGCTGGAGCGCTCAGTCCGCTCGCGGCTGATCTCCGACGTGCCGCTCGGCGTCTTTCTCTCCGGCGGAATCGACTCGACGCTGGTTGCCGCGCTGGCCGCGCGCCATGCCCCGGGCGTGCGCTCCTTCACGGTGACCTACGACGTCGGCGAGGTCGGCGAGGGGGAGCAGGCCAGGGCGAGCGCCCAGCGGATCGGCACCGAGCACCACGAGCTCGTGCTCGGCGCGAGCGACATCGCGGCGCTCGTGCCGCGCGTTGCGGGAGCGCTCGACCAGCCGCTCGCCGACCCGGCGCTCGTGGCGCTGCACGCCGTGGCCGGCTTCGCGCGCGAGCACGTGACCGTCGCGGTCGGCGGCGAGGGCGCAGACGAGCTGTTCGGCGGCTACCCGCGCTATCGCTGGCTGGAGCTGGCCGACAGGCTTGACACGGTCGTCCCGGCACAGCTCGCCCAGGGCTTGGCCGAGATGCTGAGAGCAGGCCCGTCCGACAGGGCGGGCCGCTTGGGCGACGTGCTCGGGCGCGTCGGCGTGCCCAGATCAGGCCTACCCGGGAAGGCGCGCCGGTTGGCCGACGTGCTCGGGCGCGACGGCGGAACGGCGGCGCGCCACCTCGACTGGGTCACCGATCGCCGGCGGGCCGCTCGCGCCGCGCTCTACGGCCCGGCGCTCAAAGACGTGATCAGCCGCGATGTGGCGCTGGCCGACGCTCGATCGGTCCTCGACGATACGCACGGCGCCGTCGCGGACCGCCTCATGCGCCTCGACGTGACGCGCTGGCTTGCCGACGACGTGCTCGTTAAGGCCGATCGTGCGAGCATGCTCGCCTCGCTCGAGCTGCGCACGCCGTTCCTGCACCGCGAGCTGGCCGAGCACGCCGCCCGCATCCCCGCCGCGACGCACCTGAAGGACGGCGGCAAGGCGCTGCTCCGTGCCGTGCTTCGCGACGTCGCCCCGGGCCAGGATGCCACGCGCTCGAAGACCGCCTTCCGCGTGCCGCTGGCTGACTGGCTGCGCGGGCCGCTCGCCAGCCTGGTCGACGAGCGGCTCGGCGAAGGACCCATCATCGAGGAGGGCTGGCTCGAGGGCGGGCGGTTGCGGGCGCTCACGGCCGAGCACCGGGGCGGCGCCGACCACAGCGCCGTTCTTTGGCCGGCCCTGATGCTGGCGCTATGGATGGAGTCCTGGCGCCGCCCGGCGGCTGGCCGGCCAGTTCCGGCGCGGATCTAATCGGTCACGCGAAGCAAGACGTTCCAGTGAGCACCCTCCGCGTCCTCGTCATCACCCCGGATTTCCCGCCTGCTCCCGGCGGCATCCAGTTGCTGATCTCCCGTCTGATCCAGCATGCGGAGGGCTGGCGGCCACAGGTCGTCGCGGTCCACCATCCGGATGCCGAGCGCCACGATCACGCCGTCGAGTTCGCCGTCCGCCGCGCCGGCTCAGGCCTGCCGCACCGGGCGGCCGTGGCGGCGCTGAATGCCCAGGCCCTGGCGATCGGCCTTCGGGAGCGACCCGACCTGGTGCTCAGCGCACACCTGGTAACGGCGCCGAGTGCGGCGGCGCTCGAGCGCCTCCGGGGCGTGCCGTGGCTGCAGTACGTGTATGGCATGGAGATCGACGCACGAGCGCGACTCGCGCGGTGGGCGCTCCCGCGTGCTCCTGCGGTCGTGGCGATCAGCCGCTACACCGCGGGAAAGGCTCGGGAGCTCGGTGCGCCCGTCGAGCGAGTTCACGTCGTACCACCAGCCGCCGACCGCCCACTCCGGCCGCTCCTGAGCGCCAAGTTCGATCGCCCGACGATCGTGACGGTCGCGCGGCTCGAGGACCGCTACAAGGGCTTCGACGTCATGCTCCGCGCACTGCCGCTCGTCCGCGCCGAAGTGCCGGGAACGCAGTGGCTGGTCTTGGGCGAGGGATCGCTGCGACCCGAGCTCGAAGCGACCGCACGAGCATGGGACATCTCCGACGCGGTCCACTTCCTCGGTCGCATCGACGATGCGCAGCGCGACGACCTGCTGGCGCGCTCACACGTCTTCGCCATGCCCAGCCGCGCGGGACCCGGCGGCGGCGAGGGCTTTGGCATCGTCTTCCTCGAAGCGGCCCTCCATGGCTTGCCCTGCGTCGCCGGACGTGCCGGCGGCGCGCTGGACGCGGTCGCCGACGGCGAAAGCGGGCTACTCGTCGATCCCTCAGACCACCTCGCGGTCGCCGACGCGCTGGTGGAGCTCCTGCGCGACCCCGCGCGGGCGGCAGCGATGGGCGAGGCCGCCCAGCGGCGGGCGCAGACCTTCACCTGGAAGGCGATGGCTGCCCGCATCGACGCCATCGCGCGCGATGCGGTGGCACGGGCGCGATAGGCGCGATGAGGCAACGGTGTCCCGTCGAAGCCCGGGCTCAACGCTCCGCGGTCGCTGCCCGCGACGAGCGTCCGTCCTGGACGGTCACGACGACCACACGATCCTCGGTCTCGACGAAGACGTAGACGAGCAGCAGCCAGCGCCACGGACCGAGCACGAACCGCATCCCAGCCCACCGGCCGGGCAGCTCGGGCCCCATGCGCGGGAACTGCCCCAACGGCCGCAGCGAGCGTCGGACTCGCTCTCCCGTGTCCTCGGGAAGGCTGTGCGTGTGGACGAGCCTTTCGAGATCCTCCGCCGCCGCCGCGCTCAGCTCGACGCGGGCCACCGGCTAGAGGTCGTCTAGCGGGATGGTGTCGCCCGCCTCGGCCTGCTCGAGACCGAGTTGCGCACGCTCGTAGGCGCCCGGTAGGCCGTCCAGCAGAGCGGCCACGTTCCGCGCGTCGGCATCCGCCTCGTCGAGGGCGCCGGACAGCAGCGAGCGGGCGAGCGTGCCCTCCTGAACGTTTGTGCGCTCGGACAGCTGTGCGAGCTTGGCCGCCCGCTCACCATCCAAGGTGACGTTCAACCGGTGCGGACTACGCTCCATCTGCCAAATGCTACACGTATGAGCACTGCGCGTGTAGAGTTCGCTTTCAGGGACTGCGGGACTGGCGACCCCTGGAGAAAGGAATACCTGTCCCGTGCCTTATAGTCAGTTATCCGGAAACTGCGGGAAAGATCCACAACCGCGGACGCGTGAAAGCGGACACGTGAATGAGCGCGTCCTTACCGGCGGGACAGCGGTCGGCGATGTTCGTTGGGCGCAGCGACTTTTTTGGTGAGCTACTGGTCAGGGCGCCCGTCGGCGGCGCTCGAACCCTTCGAGCGACTCGCCCAGCCGCTCGCGCCAATCGTCGGTCTTGGGGACGACTCCCCACTCGGCGATGACGTGCCAGAGCACGAGTTCGAGCGGCACCCGCGCGGTCGGGATATGCAGATGCCAGGCGGGCTTGTTCAGTCGCGCTCCGGCGGTGGTGGCGTCGATGAACTCGGCGTTGGCGTGGACGTGCGCGAGCGGATATCCGTAGCCCGGCCGTGGCCGTTCGCGGAAGTACTCCCAGCGCAACAGCCACGATGACTTCTCCTCGCCGGACTGGTAGCGGTAGGCGTAAGAGACGGTCTGACAGTGATCGCCGACGACCTCGATGGCCTGACGGACGTAGAGCCGCTCGCTGACGCCGTGCACGGCGAAGGGGACGCGTTCGCCGCCCTCCACGCACGCAAGGTTGTAGTACGTGCCCTCTCCCGGAATCGGCAGCAGCGTCAGCCGAGCATCGGTCACCGTCCGATTGAGGACGGAGTTCAGATAGTCGGCGAAGCCCTGGGCGACTCTACGCGGCGGCTCGATGACCGTTCTGGCCAAGCCACAGCAGGCCGGCGAGGTCGCTGACGTCGGGATCGCCCTCGTCGAGTTCGCCCGCCCGATAGCGACTCACGAACTGGTCGACGGAGAGACCCAGCCCGCGCTGAACCTCGCGCTCCAGAAACGCGCCGTACTCGCGCGCATCGAGTTCGAGAACGGGGGTGCCAGCTTCTGTTCGATCTTCGGTCATCAGAGTCCTCGCTGCTGATCATGATATCGGCACCGGACGGAACGCGGATGAGTTGCTCTGTGCGGCAGCGGCCTTCCCCGGACGACGATGCTCTACTCGCTGCGCCGGTTCGAATCATCGAGTGGCTGAGTCGGGCTCCTCGCTGGATGGGCTTCAGGCGCGAGCGCACGGCGCCTTTGCACCAACGCAATGGCTGGTCGTGGGCGAGGGATCGCTGCGACCCGAGCTCGAAGCGACCGCACGAGCCCGCGGTCGCCGACGCGCTGGTGGAGCTCCTGCGCGACCCCGCGCGGGCGGCAGCGATGGGCGAAGCCGCCCTGCGGCGGGCGCAGACCTTCACCTGGCAGGCGATGGCTACCCGCATCGACGCCATCGCGCGGGATGCGGTGGCACGTGCCCTGGAGGCCGGGCGCTGAGTTCCTTCCCGGGTGGATCGGGCGAACGGGTCACATGCCGCGGCGAAGCAGGACGTGCGGGGCGGTGCGCAGGAGGATCTTTACGTCCTGCCAGAGGCTCCAGCTTCCCACATAGAGGTAGTCCATTGCCACCATCTCGTTGAGGGGAACGCGAAGCCCGCCGAGGAGCTGCCACGGCCCGGTAACCCCGGGCATGATGTTGAGGCGGCGGCGGTGGTAGCCGACCACGAGCTCGTCCTCGTGGGTGACCAGCGGGCGTGGCCCCACGAGGCTCATTTCGCCCTTGAGCACGTTGAAGAGCTGCGGCAGCTCGTCGAGGGCCGTCTTGCGCAGGAAGCGGCCGATGCGGGTCACCCGGGGATCTTCGGCCATCTTGAACAACCCGTCCGTTTCGTTTCGCTCGGCGAGCGCGTGCCTGCGCGTCTCGGCTCCCACCTCCATGCTGCGGAACTTCAGGATGGAGAACGGCTCTCCGTCTCGCCCGACGCGGGTCTGGCGGAAGAAGACTGCGCCGGGTGAGTCGAGCTTGATCGCGAGTGCGATAAGACCGACCAGCGGAGCAAGCACGACGAGGCAGATGGAGGCGCCGACGAGATCGAAGGCCCGCTTGAGCAGGCGCGAGGAGTGCGACAGGCCAAAGCGACGCAGGGCGAGGACGGTCTGGCCGCAGAGCTCGTCGAACTCCACGTTGGAGCCCACCACCTCGAAGAGCCGCGGCAGGACGCTGACCTTTACGCCCAGCGCCTTGACATTGGTGACGACATGGATCGTCCGATCTGCGTCGAGGCTTCCAGCGGCGACGATGATCCGGTCGATGGCTTCGCGATGGACCAGGCCCTCCAGGTGCTCGAGCGCCGCCTCCGACTCCTCGAGCGCCCTACCTCCGTCCTGCTCCACAGCCACTCGACCGACGAGATGAACGTCGGGCGCACTCGTGGCCAGGTTGTCCTCGACGCGTTGCAAGGTCGTCTCGCCGCCCAGCAGGAGGCACCGCTCGGCGGGAGCCACACGGCGCGCGATCTGCCGCACCAGCGCCCGGCTGATGATCAGCGAGACGAACAGCGACTGCCACAGCCCCACAAGCTGAAGGCGGCCGATGTCGCCGTCGACGAAGACGTCCCCGAGCAACCAGGTCGCCAGCGCATAGAGCGTCGCAAGCTGAAAGAGCGCCGGCACTTCGTCGAGCGTCGTCTTGCGCAACAGGAGCTCGTCGCGGTCGTAGAGTCCGATCGCCTTGCTCACGAGCACGACGAGCGGAAGGATCACCAGCGTCGCCAACGTCAGACGGTCATCGCCCAACAACGAAACGCTGAGCAGCAGCGCAAAGCCGGCGGCCACCACGTCGGCACCAGCGAGCAAGCGCCGGTACACGGCATCTCGCCGGGCTGCCGGGTTCCACGCCGCGATCGGCGCGACGAGGCGAAGGGACGTCCGCGACCGGGCGGTCGGGCCAGCTTGTCGGCTCTGGCGCGGCTTCTTGACATCCTCGCGCCGTGACGGCGCCACCCCTGGGTTGGTCGGCATCTGTGCGTACCTATGTCTGGACTCGAGAGGAATGATCAGCGCTGGAGAAGTTTCGCCCGAGCACGCACCGAACGCGCTGGTATGGCGACATCTCACCTATACCAGCGGGAGGGACCATCGACCACTCGCCCACTGTGCCGAGTTTCAGTAGTAGCACATCGGTAATTCGGGCCAAGGTCATCGTACCGCCCGTCGGAGGGCTTTCGCGCGTCTCAACTCGTTGACGCTTCACACATAACGGCGCGAGCTTGGGTATCCCCTCACCGTCCAGACTGGCCTTCAACCGGGTGCGCACTACGTGCCGCCCCGGCGGAAGGGAAGCCTCGCCCCCTCCGGGAGCTGCCACCCGTCCGACTGGCATTCGGGGCACAGGCCCACATCGCCGTTCACACGCCAGCCGCTCTGCCTCAGGGTCTCCTCCGTGCCGGCCATGTAGGTGCGCTGGCAGACCGCGCAATGGCCCTCCGTCGTGATGAACACGCTCTCGCTGCTGCTGCCCTTGAAGAGGGAGAGGATCCCGCTCTCAGACTTTTCCGCTCGAGGCGCTGGGTTGGAGGCGCTCGTCGCGCGGCCCTTGAAGAAGGAGAGGATCTTGCTCGTAGGCGTTTCCGCTCGAGGCGCTGGTTCGAGCGTCCTTATCGCCAGCTCCTTCCCCTCCGCTACGGCAGCCTCCTCCTCCGGCTTGGCTACGGCGGGCTCGTCCTCCGGCTTGGCTACGGCGGGCTCCTCCGGCTTGGCGGTCTCCTCCTCCGCCTTGGCGGGCTCCTCCTCCGCCTTGGCGGGCTCCTCCTCCGCCTTGGCTACGGCAGGCTGCTCACCTTTCCGCTTTGCTTCTGAGGACCGAAGCGATTCCGCTGGGGGCTCCGGGGCGGCTCGGCCGGCCTCGCCCTTCGGGGGCTTCGCCGCTTCAGACCTGGAAATGGCGCCCTTAGAAGCAGCGGACTCTTCCTCGGAGGTCACGGGCGCCGGATCCTCGATCGTAGGCTTCTTATCGAGCTGAAGTTCCTGCTCGAAACGCGGCTCAACCTCAGACTCGGGCTTCCGGGCAGAGGGCGACAACCCGCCGGCTCGACCGTTCTCCTCAGCTGGAGATGGGCTGGGAATGGCGTTCGCCTGATCGCGGCCATCCGCCGACTCCGCGGCGATACCGATCGCCTCCGCATCGACGTGACCCTCGAGCTCGCGCCCGACACGCTTCATCTCCGTCTGGAGCGTGTGCACGAGCTCGCTCAGCGGCCGCTCAAGGGCGTTGATCCGCTCGAAGACGCGCTGAGCGGAATCCAGCGCCTCCTGTCGCGCGAGCTCCGCGTCGCGGTTCGCGTCCTGACGGATCTCCTCCGCCTGACGCTCCGCAGTATCGACGATCGAGTCGATGTACTCGGTCACGATCGACCCGGCGCGCCGTGCCGCGTCGCTCAACTCAGTCAGATGATCTTCCTGTGTGCTCAACAAACGCCTCCAAGTTCAGCGTCCGGTCCGAACGGCGTTTTCCTAGTTTCCCATCCGTCTGCCTGTCATGGTAGTAGGCGGTGCGAGTCGCCTCCCGAGCTGTTGACTCTGGCGTAAAGCTCCGCGCGGAAGCCGCATCCTTCGCTTGAACCCGTGGCAAGGCAGAAAGTTGGGGGGTTGCGCATCACTTGCGGATCTGCCGGGTTAGGAACCAGTTCGGAGCGCAAGTTCGCCGGCCCTGGCGCGTTGAAGATTGGGGATGGCTCCCAGGACGGGCGGGAGTCGCGTAGGGGGAGCCAGCTAGGTTCCTTGAAGGACGAGATCGTTAGGACGACGATGCCCGGAAAGAGGTTCAGACGAATGCAGCGAGATGGCGATCCGACCGGCAAAGGCGGGCGGGCCCCCGCCCTGACAGCCGATCGCCCCCCTCCGGACGAAGGGAGACCCGTCAAGGTTTCGCACCCGTCCCAGCACAGGTCAAACGCTGCGCATCCGGTCGATGGCCCGACGACGCTGCGCACCCCACCCGACGACGCGACCGCCGGTGCGGGCGCTCATACGCCTTACCGGTACCGCGATGCCGTCTACCGCGGATCCCTCGCCGCGGCGGACGTGGTGGCGGCCGCACTGGCGCTGGTCCTCGGGGTGACGGTGCTCGGCAACGACCGTGTCACGCTCGCCCTGGTGGCCGCCCTCCCGGTCGTAGTGGTGGTCAGCAAGGTGATCGGCCTCTATGACCGCGACCAGCACCTTCTGCGCCGCACCACGCTCGAAGAGGCGCCTGCGCTGTTCCAGGTCGCCACCCTGTACGCACTACTAATGTGGCTTGGGGACGACCTGTTCGTCGAGGAGACCACCGAAGCAGCGCTCGGCCCCGCGCTCGGCCCCGCCCAGGTCGCCGGAATATGGGGGCTCCTCTTCCTTGGCATGCTCGCGACGCGCACGGCGGCGCGGGAGCTCGTGCGACGACTCACGCCGCCCGAGCGCTGCCTGCTGCTCGGAGGCTCGGGGCCGGCGGAGCGGGTCGACCGCAAGTTCAAGCAGGCGCGCGGTCTCAACGCAATCGTGGTTGGTCGGGTTCCGCTCGAGGCGGCGGGCAACGGTGAGCACTTCGGACCGCCGGTGCTGGGCGACATAGGGACCATCGGAGGGCTGCTCCGCGAGCACGCCGTAGACCGCGTGATAATCGCTCCCTCCACCGCTGACACGGAGCAGCTGCTTGGCGCGATCCGCCACGTCAAGTCGTTGGGGGTGAAGGTGAGCATGCTCCCCCGCCTGTTCGAGGTCGTCGGTTCCTCGGTCAAGTTCGACGACATCGAGGGGCTCGTGTTGCTGGGCGTGCCGCGCTACGGCCTGAGCAAGTCCTCTCAGATCCTCAAGCGCGGCGTCGATGGCGTCGCGGCCGCACTGGGGCTTGCGCTGACCGCCCCGCTGCTCGCCGTGATCGCCCTCGCCGTCAAGCTAGGCTCGCCTGGCCCCGTGCTGTTTCGCCAGTGCCGCATCGGCAAGGGCAGCCAGCAATTCGAAATGCTGAAGTTCCGCACGATGTTCGTGGGAGCGGACGAGGCGAAGGCCGAGCTCGAGCATCTCAACGAGGCCGAGGGGCTGTTCAAGATCGCCGATGACCCTCGCATGACGCGCGTGGGCCGCGTGTTGCGGCGTCTCTCCCTCGACGAGCTTCCGCAGCTCCTGAACGTCCTGCGCGGGCAGATGAGCCTCGTGGGTCCGCGTCCGCTCGTAGTGGAAGACGACCGCCGGGTCGAGGGCCTGCACCGCCGCCGCCTCGATCTCCTGCCCGGCATGACGGGGATCTGGCAGGTGCTCGGCTCTTCGAGGATCCCGTTGGACGAGATGGTCAAGATCGACTATCTCTACGGCGCCAACTGGTCGATTTGGCTCGACCTGAAGATCCTGCTGCGCACGGTGCCTCACGTGCTCGGCCGGCGCGGTCGGTGATCGACCTTCACTCGCACGTGCTTCCGGGGCTCGACGACGGGCCGACGGAGATCGAGGGATCGCTAGCGCTCGCGCGGGCTGCCGCGTCGGCAGGCACACGGACGCTCGTGGCGACTCCTCATATCCGCGATGACCATCCCTTTCCCATCGAAGCGATCGAGGAACGCGTCGGGTGGGTCAACGCGGCACTGACAGAGGCCGAGGTCGACCTGCAAGTCTTGGCAGGGGCCGAGGTGGCGATCTCCAAGGTGGGCGAGCTCGATGATGCCACCCTCCAGCGGCTGTGCCTTGGTGCCGGGCCCTACCTCCTCGTCGAGAGCCCCTATACGAAAGCGCCGGATCTGGTCGAGCGGGTGCTCTTCGACCTCCAGACTCGGGGGTTTCGGCCGATTCTCGCCCACCCCGAGCGCTCGCCCTCGTTCCTCACCGACCTGGAAAGGCTCAGGCATCTAGTGGAGAGCAATGTGCTCTGCTCCATTACTGCGCTGTCGATGGTCGGAGCCTTCGGCGCAGCCCCGCAGAGCTTCTCGATTCGGCTCTTCGCCGAGGGGCTGGTGCACAACGTCGCTTCGGACGCCCACGACCCGCACCGTCGCCCCCCCGGACTGCGAGCGGGCTTCGAGCGGCTCGACGCGGACCTGCCCGGTCTTGCTGAACAAGCTGACTGGTTCACCCGCGAGGCGCCGAAGGCCATAGTCGCGGGCCAGGACCTACCGGCAGCTCCGTCGCCGCCAGAACTCGGTGGGCGATGGCGGCGGCGGCTTTCGTTGCGCCGCCTCAGCACCGCCGTGCGTGGCGAGTGATAGTCCGTCCGCTGCTCAGAAGATGACCGCTGGAGTTCCCCCGCTTTGGTGGACATCTGAGCAACGTACCAGGAGTTACACACCGTTCACACCCCTTCCGGGGCGGGCCGGGATGATTCTGCGAGTCAGGTTTGCCAATCGTTAGGAGGACGATGGCGGCGATTTGAGCGCACGGAGCAGGGCAGGTGCGAAGGACATAGCGCCACAATCGAGACCGAGGCACCGGAGCGAGAAGTTTCTCGATTCATGACCGGTCGATCTGACGCAGCCGCCATCGAGCGGCAGCTCACCGAGCCCGCCGGTCGGCATCGACGCCTGGTCGAAAGCGGGGTTCCCGCCGGGGACACGCACGCCCCGGTCCGCCGGCGGGATTCCCTCTGCCGTCGAGCGCTGGCTCTCGCCGACATGGCGGCGGCGGCGGTCGCGTTGACCCTTGGAGTGGTGGTTCTCGGCGGCGACCGAGTGACGCTGGCGCTCGCCGCAGCCATACTGCTGGTGGTGCTGGTGGTGCTGGTGGTGCTGGTGAGCAAGGTGGCCGGCCTCTATGACCGAGACGAGCACCTGCTGGCGACGTTGTGAAACAGGCCTGCTGCAACAGCGTCGCGGTGAAGCCGAGCGTCGTCTTGTGCAAATGGTTCACGACGGAGGTCCCGACGGCAATCCTTGCCGGCCGTGAGCTTTCTTCCCGCTCCACTCTCGTCGAGCCGCGGCGGAGCGGCCTCCGACGCATGCGTCGGCCCGAAGCGAGTTGCCTAGGCGCGGCGCATGGAGTCCGGCTGCGTAGTGATTCCCTTTGCCGCTTACAGTTCCCCTGGGTCCAACGCCCAGCGGCTCTCGAAAGCGAGCACCTCCGCCAAGCGGTCGAAGTGGCGGTCCACGTGCAGGACACCCACACCGACGTCTTGGGCCGTCGCGGCTATCAAGACGTCGGGGAGCGGGACGCGGTGGTAGAGAGGGCTCCTAGCGGCGAGTTCGTGCATCGCCCTGACCGCCTCGCGTTGCACGGATGGAGTTACCGGTACGTCGCGCAGCGCGGTCAGATCTCGCTCGAGCGACGCGAGCTCGTGGGCGTCGCGCGCCGAGTAGAGCAACTCAAGTCTCACGATCGAGCAGGTGGCGATCTGGCGGGCTCGCAGGGCCATGGCCCACTCGGCTCGCAGATGTGGCTGGCCCGCTCGAGCCCAGACCGACTTGTCCGCGATGAAGATGCCCCCGCCGAAGGCGGGCTCAGGCATCGGGGGGCGTTTGCCAAGCTTCGATGTCCGCATCTGCCAGAACTTCGCGGTCGAAGCCGGGGTCTTCTGCGGCCGAGCGCGCCACGAGTCGCTCAATCGCCTTTTCCCCTTCCCGGTGCTCTGCGATCAGCGCCTCGGCGCCGCGCAGCGCGAGCTCGCGCACCAGGGTCGCTGTCTTCGTCCCGGGAGCGACCAGTGGCGCGACTTGCTGCAGAGCTGCACCCAGCTCCTCGTTCTTGGTCACGGGGATGCGCTCGTACTTGGTCGGCATGGTGTTTCACCTCAGTGTAACACAGGAGCGCGTCTCACCGAAGCGCGTTTATGGGGCGGCCTTCTCCCGGACTCGGCGACCAAAGCGACTGGTTCACCGCGGAGGTACCGACGGCAATTCTTTGCTGGCCGTGAAAGCTTCCTTTCGCGCCCCGCATGGTCGAGCCACGGCCGCGTGGTCCTCCGTCGGCGCGAAGCGAGTTGCCTAGCTCGAGACCTATACTCGCCGCGCCGTGCCGACCATACTGAACCTCGGATGCGGGACGAAGACGAGTCCACGCACCACGAACATCGATTGGTCGATTCATGCCCGGCTGCGCCATCACCCGGTTGGCCGGCGACTGGCGCCGCTGGTCCTCAACGAGGAGCGGCGAAAGTCGTTTCTCGGCATGGACGACGTCCTTGTCCACGACCTGAGGAACGGCATCCCAGCGCCCAACGAGGGCGTAGACGCCGTCTACCACTCGCACGTCCTCGAGCACATAGACCGTGATGCGGTGCCTCGTTTCTTTGAAGAGATCCGCCGTGTCCTCAAGCCGGGCGGCGTACACCGCGTGGTGGTGCCGGACCTCGAGCGCTATGCGCGTGAGTACCTCGAAAGCCTCGAACAGGGGCTAGAGGACTTACAGGCGCGCGCGCGACACGACGCCACAGTTTCGAAGATGCTCCTCCAGATGGTGCGCCGCGAGGCATCGGGCACCAGCCACCAGCCGCGCCTCCAGCGTCGCCTGGAAAACTTGCTCCTCGGAGATGCACGGAAGCGCGGCGAAACCCACATGTGGATGTGGGACCGAGTGAACCTGCCGGAGGCACTTGCCCGTGCGGGCTTTCTCGATGTTCAGGTTCTCGATTGGCAAACGAGCCTCATTCCTGAGTGGAACGAACTCGGGCTCGACAAAGGGCCCGACGGCGGCGAGTACAAACCGGAGTCCCTGTACGTGGAAGCGCTGCGCTGACGTTCGGGCGAGCGCGCCGGACCCGGTATGACGATCGGCTGCTATTCCGTGCTCAGCCGCGCGAGCGCCCCGCCGTCTACGACCAGCTCCTGGCCGGTAATGAACGCCGCACGTTTGGAATCGAGGAGAAACGCGATTGCCTCACCGATCTCGGGTGCCTGTCCGACTCGGCTCAACGGCGTGCGCTCGATGAGCGTTCGCTCGGCGTCGGGTTCGCGGGAGAAACCCGCTCGCAGCGCGGGCGTCTCGACGGCACCAGGAAGAACGGCGTTGACGCGTACGAGCGGCCCCAGCTCGATGGCGGCGGCACGGGTGAACGCCGCCAGGCCGCCCTTCGAGGCCGCGTAGGCCGCGATCGAGCGAGATGTGGCGAGTGCGTGCACTGACGCAACGTTGACCACCGATCCACCCGCTTCGGCGAGCTGACGGTGGCAGGCCTTGAGGCATGTGAACGCTCCGCGCAGGTTTATCGCAGCCACCGAGTCCCACTCCTCGACGCTGGTCGCGAGCAGCGGCTTGTGGAGCTGCACGGCGGCGTTGTTTACGAGACCATCGATCCGCGGAAGGGCCTCGAGGGAGGCCGCGACGCTTCCGGCGTCCGTGATGTCCACCCGGAGCGCGCGGGCGCGCTCGACGGGACGGCGATCGACCGCGACGACCTCCCACCCACAGCCCTCGAGCACGTCGCACGTGGCGGAGCCGATCCCCCCCGCGGCGCCCGTGACCACGGCAACCGGCCTCATGACGGCTCGAGGCCGGCGAAGAGGTTCTCGACCGCCCGTGCACTCGCGCGGAGAACGCCCTCCGTCGCGTTGGACCCGTTGTGGGAGCCGAACACGCACTGTTCGAACGCGCGCAGGGGACTGTCCAACGGAAGCGGCTCCTCCTCGAAGACGTCGAGGGCCGCCGCCTCGACCTGCCCGCTCCGCAGGGCTTCGACCAGCGCGGATTCGTCCACCAGGGGTCCGCGGGCGACGTTCACGAGATAGGAGCCCTGGGGCAGGAGGCCGAGCGAGCGGCTATTGACAAGGTGATGGGTCTCCGGCGTCAGAGGGCAGCACAGCACCAGCGCCTCGCTGCGGCGGAACAGGTCGTCAGCGCGGTCCACGAAGTCGACCCCCAGACGCGCCGCTTCGCCGCGAGCGCCGTCCACGACATCGTGGGCGACGACGTCCATACCGAAGCCGAGGGCGCGACGTGCAACCGCTCGGCCGATGCTGCCAAAGCCAGCCACCCCGGCGGTCTTGCCGCTGAGCGAGCGCCCCTCGTGCTTGAACCAGCCGCCGGCCTTCACCGACGCGTCGATGCGGTGGAGCTGTCGCGCGAGCATCACCAGGTAGCCGAGTGCGACGTCCGCGACCTCGTCGCCGAAAACCGCCGGCGTCCTGGTCACCTCGATGCCCAGAGCGCGCGCTGCGTCCATGTCGATGCCGTCGGTACCCACGCCCCATTTCGAGATGATCCGCATCCGGGTTGCATGCTCGAGCACGCGTGCTGTGAGGGGGTCGTCGCCCGCGATCATCCCGTCGAAGTCGCCAATGCTTGCCATCAGCTCCTCCTCGGTCGGCTGCTGGAGCACCTCGGGCAAGGCGATCTCGATCCCCCGAGCGTCGAACTCCTGCCGAAACGCCTCGATGCAGTTCTGCATCTGGCGACAGGTGATAAGGACACGCGGGCCGCTCATGTTGGCTCCTCCCGCGTGGCGTAGTAGAGCGCCTCGACAACCGTCCAGTCGACCTCCTCGTCGATGTCCCACGCCTCCTCAGCCGTCAGCGGGTACATCAGCGGTCGCTCGCCGATCCGGCTGCCGTGGTCACGCAGAGTCGCAGCGGTAAAGACGTAGAGGCAGGAGTTCTCCTCCATGACGGGCGGCAAGTCCTGAGTGCGTAGAAGCACCGCGGGATCGTGGTTGATCGGCCGACCATCGGCCGTGTATAGGCGCGTCTGGAGGGGGGTGACCGTGAAGAGCGAGTCGTAACGCCCTTCGGCCTCGAGGTATGCCTCTATCGCGCACGAGATCGTTTCCGCCCGCAAGAGGGGGTTGGTGCTGTGGGTCTGGACGTAGACGTCGGCGGACACTTGCGAGACGTCGTGAAGCAGCACCGTGTTCATCGGCACGTCGCCGCCGCGTATCTCCTCCGGCCGGTCGATGATGCGCACGTCGGGGAATGCCTCCGCTGCATTAGCGGCGATGTGGTTGGAGTCCGTGTCGATGACCACCTCGTCGATGTACGGACAGGCGAAGAGCGACGCCACTACGTGGTGGAAAAGCGGCCGCCCACCAAGGGGACGGTAGTTCTTGCCCTTCACACGTTCGCTGTCGTGGCGCATGGGCACCAACGCCGCAATGCGCGGATCAGGCAAGCGAGTCCTCCTCCAGCAGCAGGGCGCGCGCGGGCGCCGCCTCCGTGCCCACAAGGCGGATTGGCAGGCAGAGGAGCGTCCACGGCCCAGGCCGGACATCTCGGAGGTCGACGCCTTCGAGGATCATCGTGCCCCCCCGAAGCAGTATCTGGTGGGTGGCGGGAGGATCGCGAAAGCGCTGGACCGAGAGATAGTCGATCCCGATGAGCTCGACTCCACGATCTACGACCCACTGCGCGGCGCCGGCGGTGAGGGCGACGTAGTCCTCGCGGAACGGCGCCTCTGGCGCCTCGAAGGAGTTGTCCGTTCGCAGCAGGAGCCGGGCCGTGCCCGGCGGGATCTCGAGGGTGTCCAGCAGCGCTTCATCGATAGCCCGGTGACCCGCCGCGTCGGCGACCCAGGCAGGTCCCATGAATGGCCGGAGCCCGATCGCATCGAGTGTCGCACCCCCTTCGACGAAGTGGCGTGGCGCGTCGACGTGCGTGCCGCAATGGACGTCCATCTCGACCTGGGTGGCGTTGGCGACATCTCCCGAGTCCAGCGACAAATGGGCCGAGGAGGCGAATCCTGGGCTGCCAGGCCATATGCGCATCTGGCGATGGAGCGGTATGGAGATGTCGACCACCCCGGCGTTCATCCGGTCGTCAGCGGCTCGTCGTAGTCGATCGCGCGCCCCGGTGCGTCTCCCGGCTCCGTGTGCCCGGCCTCCGCCGGCGGGGTCGGATAGTAGAAGCGCCGTCTCAGCATCTCCGTGGCCGGCCCCTGCTGGGCAAAACCACGATAGGTACCGTAGAACTGCGCCAAGCGGAATCGCGGGATGTCGGAGAGATGCGCGCGCGGGACGCCTTGACGCCGAGCATCCCGCAGGTCGCCGATGGTATTGACCAGGCCCAAGCGTATGGTGCTGCCCAAGCCCATGCGCTGCTCACTGTAGATCGCTTTGTGCGCGATCGCTTCCCGACGATAGCGATTGACGATCTGCGGGAAGGACTCTTCATGGACGTGAGCAACCGGGGCCTCGGCGACATAGGACACGAGGTGGCCGGCCGCGAGCGCCTTCTTCGCCCAGTCGAGGTCCTCAAGCCCGGTCAAGTCCTCGTCGTATGGCTGCTGGGCCCACACGCTGCGCCGGAGGGCCGCGTTAGCGTTGTTGCAGAAAGGGTGCCGCTGGCGCTCAACGGAGCGGGCCGGGAACCAGCGCGCCATGATCTGGCGCTCGGAGAACCGACCGTTGGGGGGCGTCTGCTGTCGACCGTAGGCAAGAGCGATCTCGGAAGCCTCCAATGGCGCGGTCAACCGCTCGATCCAGGTGTCGTATAGGGGGTAGACGTGAGCGCTCGCAAGCACGACGACATCGGTCCTGGCCGAAGCGAGGCCGACGTTCAGCGCCCGGCCAAAGGAGAAGTCCTCCGGGGCGATCGTGAGGATCTCGACTGGGAAGGCGTCTGCGATCGCGAGCGTCGCATCGGTTGAACCCGAGTCCACCACGAGGATTTGCTCCGGGACGTGCGTCTGGCGCACAACGCCGGTCAGTAGCCGGCCGATGTGCGCCTCCTCATTGAAGCAGCGAATGACGAGCGCGACCGTGTGTGGCACAAAGGGGAGGCTAGACGCTAAGCTCGCCACATGAGCGGCGTCGAAAGGGCGTCGGAGGCATCCAACCGTCTGCCGCCCTTAGTGCTCATCACGGCGGCCGCCGTCGCAGCTACACCTCTCAGCGTGAGGGACCCATGACCGACAAAGGCAAGCAGGCCGCCTTCGGCCGTCGCCAGCGCGTCGTGCCTCGCCTGCGCCAGGCGGCCTACGTCGGCCTGTCCCGGCGGACTGTCGCGGGCGGGCTGCTCAGCGGGCGTCCACCCGATCAGGAGCCGCCCGCGCCGCCGGCCGACTACCTGAGACTCCGTCCAGATGTTCGCAGCTCGCGCGAGCTGTCCGATCTGGCGGCGCGTGTGAACTGGTACCTGCCGGACGCGCGCGTCCCAGTCGCCGTCCAGCGCGCGCCTGGCACCGAGGTCTCCTCGGAGCACGCGCCCTGGATGGAGCCCGAGTTGGTGCGCGACCCCGGTTGGCTCGACGCCGCTCCGAACGGTCGCTCACACGATGTCGTCCATCGGGTCGCGCTGCAGCAGGCCATGACTGTGCTGCGACGTGGGCGTGCTTCGATGGTCGTCGCGCCGGACTTCTACTCTGTCGCCGACCTGGGCTGGGTGTGGCTTCGCTGGCACTTCGCCACGATGCCCTCGCGCTCATCAGCTACCGCGATGGAACGCCTGTTCTCCCTCGGCGGGTCGGGTACGTCAGCGTTCGTGCTGGCCACGGGACCCTCGGCTGGACTGGTCGATCCCGATGCGGTGACCGCAGAGGTTCGCATCAGTTGCAATTCGGTCGTGCGGGATCTCGATCTCTTGCGCGCGCTGCAGCCCAACCTCATCTGCTTCGCCGATCCGGCCTTCCACTATGGGCCAAGCCGCTACGCTGCCGCCTTCCGCCGTGACCTGCTCCGGGCAGTGGACGAGACCGACGCGCTACTCGTGACGGCGGAGCTGTGGGCCGGGCTGCTCCTCGCCCATCATCCCGAGCTGGTGGAACGGCTCATCATTCTTCGGATTCTCAAAGGCGAGCCCGCGTGGCATTGGCCCACTCCTGAGCGAATGACCGTGCGAATGACCGGCAACATACTGACGACCGCCATGCTGCCGATCGCCTTTGCCCTCACCGATCGAGTCGAGATCGCTGGGTGTGACGGGCGACGCCCGGATGAGAACTACTTCTGGCACCACAACAGACGCACGCAATACAGCGACGATCTGATGAACAGCGCCTTCGAAGCCCATCCGGCGTTCTTCCGGGATCAGGATTATGCGGACTATTACCAGGATCATTGCCAGCAGCTCGAAGAGCTATTGGCCGCGGGCGAACACACCGGCAAGCGGGCCATAGCAGTGACCCCCAGTTACATCCCGGCCTTGAGCCGGCGCGGAGCGCCAACCCCTGTCTCCTGAGCGGGTCGCGCCTGATGACACGCAAGGACTGCGGGTCAGGGTCGAGGCCGGCGGGAGTGAGGCCGCCGGCGAACTCCCACCTCCACAGCTCGGCTCCACCCTGCGCAACGGGGCGGTTTACGCCGCCGCCGCGGCGTTCCAGCGCGGGATCATCTTCCTTCTGCTGCCCATCTACACGCGCGTGCTCGACCCGGCGGACTATGGCCGTCTGTCGGTCATGCTGGCGATCGCGGCGGTGGCCATCATCCTGCTCAGCTGCGGGCTCGACACAGCGTTCTTCCGCACCTACTTCGCGTTGCAGGACAACCCCGCCATTCAACGTCGGTTCGTTACGACGGCGTGGGTCTTCCTTCTGGTAGTACCTCCCGTGGCCGCGGGCCTGCTTGCCGTGGTTGCGACGCCGATCCTCGCACACAGCGAGGTGGTCCCCCCCGGCGAGCTGGCGCTCGCCTTGGCCGGCGCCGCTCTCTTCGTATCCGGCACCGTAGTTCCTCTGGCGCTGCTTCGCGCTGCGGAGCGGTTACGGGATTTCGTCGTGCTCACCAGCGTCACCGCCGGAACAACCGCTGCGCTTACGCTGGTCGCCGTGGTCGGGCTCAGGGGCGGGGTCGTCGGGTGGCTTCTCGCGGTGGTCGTCGCCAATGCGCTGACGTTGGCGACCGCCGTTCGCCTGATCCCACTGCGGCTGAGCCCGGGCGTCGATCGCCGCATGCTCACGGGGGCGCTCGCCCTCGGGTTGCCGCTCATCCCCCACGTGCTCTCCCACTGGGGGCTCGGTATATCCAACCGCCTGGTCCTGGCCGGCATCGTGTCTCCGGCAAAGGTGGGGATCTATTCCCTGGCGGCTAACATCGCTCTCCCAGTGGCCATAGCTATGCAGGGCATGGGTGCAGCCTTCATGCCCACCTACGCTCGCGCCGCCACGGAAAAGGCCGCGAGACTGGGCCTAAGCCGGGTCGTCATGGCACAGTTCCTCATCGTGCTCGCTATCGCTGTCATCGGCACCCTAATCGGCCCGATCGCAGTTCGCTATCTCGCTCCGCCCGAGTACTCGGGCGCGGCTGAGCTCGTGCCCTGGATGACCGCTGGCTACGGGCTGCTCGGCCTGTACTTCTTGCCCATGAACGCCGTTGCCCTCACCGCAGGGCGGACGGGTAAGGTCTGGATCGTTACGCTATCCGCCGCGGGGGTGAACCTTGCGTGTCTGCTTGCTCTGGTACCCGCCATCGGACTGGTCGGCGCGGCCATAGCCGTAACCGTCGGCTACCTGGTTCTGCTCGTCGGGGTGGGTATCTACAGTCATGGGCCGGACAACCCAGTGCGCTACGAATGGGGACGGCTGGCTCGCGGCATGCTCGTGTTCGTGAGTGTCTATGCCATGGCTGTCGTCACTTCGGGCGACCGAACCATGCTCGATGCGGTTGTTCGACTCGCCTGGTTGGCAGCTATTCTGCCGTTGCTGGTGCTCGCGCGCGTAGTCCAACGCGACCACGTAGCGGCTGCCGTTAGCCACCTGTCAAGGGCGTGGCCGGCGAGGCGCCCCTAAAGCGATGTGACATGTCCTATTGGAGTGACTGCCGCTGTTGCAGGAGGCGAGGGCGTAGTCGGTGGCGCAGCGGGCGGCGCCCGCAAAGTGGGCGAAGCACCGGCGAGTAGCTCCTTGGCCGCCTGTCGGACTAGGATGCTCGACTGAATGGAACTTCAGCGGGCAACGGTTGAACTTTCCACCTGGCGGCTAGGCATATCTCCGGGGGCGTATGCGATCACTAATCGCTGAGCGGCGCGCAGATGACAAGATTGCGTAGGGCACTGAATGTGCTGCGTAGCGATCTGATGCCCTTCCTATCCAACCCCAAGCATCGGGAGGAGCGGAGGGGCCGAGCAAGGCTGCTGGCAAGCGCGCGCGCTCCCGTCATCCGCTTGGGGCTATGGGCCGGCTTCACCCACGTCGACTACGCGTACGTCCATGGCGACGTTTCTAGGGTCCACGTAGGGGCGAGATGCTCCACTATGGACACCGTCTTCAACGTCGCGAGCGGTGAGATCTGGATCGGTGCTGACACCTATTTCTCGCATGGGTGTTACGTGTTGACCGGCCAACACCGTTTCTACAGAGGTCGACGTGTCGGTTTGGTCGAAGACGGTCCCTTCGAGGAGGTACCGGCCACAGGGACGGACATCAGGATTGGCCGTGGTTGCTACATCGGCGCGAACGCGACGATCCTCGCCAACGTGACAATCGGTGACGATTGCATCATCGGCGCCGGCGCCGTCGTGACAACCGACATCCCGAGTGGGTCCTTCGCGACAGGGGTGCCAGCCACGATAAAGCGGAGCCTCCTCCAAGATCCCTGATGCAACGTCCGACTACTTCCTTCCTTGCCCGCCCGCGGCGCGCTGGAAGTAGACTGCGTGCGCTGCGCGATGTGCCACGAGGCGGCGGCCGTTGTCGAAGCACCGTTCGCACGGGCCGGAAAAGGGATTGGTGCGCAGTTGGGAGCCCAGCGAAAGCGCTAACGCGACTCCAACCGGGCGCTAGTCGGGATCAGATCCGTCAAAGTTTCGGAGCGCGTGCCCCTAAGGCACTCGGTAGCTAGATCAGGCACCCTATGTCGCATGTTGATTGTAAGGAGACTCCCCGAGGATGATGATCGTCAAGCGGCAGCTCGCCCGGCTCCGTCGTCGCGTCTGGCAGCGTCAACTGCCCAAAGTTTTCAACCTAACCGACCTGGACCCGCGCGGCGTCAAGTTCGAGGCTACGAATATCGCCGAGCGGCAGCGAGTGGTCGGCTGCGGCGAGGAGCCAGAATACATCGGGGCAATGCTGGCTTTCCTGCGGACCGACGATGTTCTGTATGACATTGGCGCCAACGTCGGGCTCGTCGCGCTGCACGCCGCTCGGAAGTGCCGAACCGTCGCATTCGAGCCCGATCCCGCCTTTCTCTCCCGTTTGCAGCGCAACCTGGAACTCAATCCGGACATATCGGTCAACGTCCAACCCGTCGCGATCAGCGAAAACGACGGGGTCGCCACGCTCTTCACGGACGGTGCTGAGGGAAACTCTCCTAGCCTTGTGCACCAACGCGGAGAGAAGGAAGCGATCGAAGTGAGGGCGCAAACCCTCGACACCATGGCGGCAGCTGGCACGCTGCCCGCACCGACTGTACTCAAGCTGGACATCGAGGGTGCCGAGATACTGGCGCTTCGTGGCGCGAAGGGGGTCCTCGCACGCCCCGCAGCGCCACGTGCGTTGTTTCTTGAGGTACACGACTCGTTCCTGCCCGCCTTTGGCTCCTCCGCCGAGGAGGTGCTGACGCTCGTAGGTGAGGCCGGCTACACCACCGTGCGCTACGAGGCGAAGCGCCGCGATCAGCAGCACCTTATCCTGGAGCGCAGGTGAAGATGCTCGAACTGGATGGGCGCGATGGCGCCGAGCGATCCATGCATGTCGCCTTCGCTGATCAACCCCGAACGCCGCCCGGAGGCGGTCAGAACCCTCACCAGATCCGTTGGGGGCGGATGCTAGCCTGCGACGTCCAGCCGCAGGCGGAGTGACACGTGTTCTTTCCAATTACGACAGTGGTCCTGCTTGGCTGTCTTGCGTGGACATATTCGAGAGACGGACTGCGTAGCCCACTGACGCTCGCGCTATCTGCATGGGCTGTCGGAGTGCTGCTGGCGTCAGCCCCAATCTTTACGTACCTCGTCAAGTACTCTTTCCTCGCTGATACCTTTGTCGCCGCGTGCCTATTCATAACGACGGCGGGATATTTCGTCGTCCGAGCCCAGCCTAGGGAAGCTCCCACGACGTACCGGGACAGGACCCGGGAGATACGTATGTCAAAGGTGCTAGCGCTGCTCGGCATTGTCGGGTGCCTACTGCTGTTTATCGACGCGGTGGCGCGTGGTGCGCAGATCAGCCTCTCCTATTTCCTCGACAATCTGAATGCCATACGCACAGCTGGATTCGAGGATCTGAATAACTCACAAGGCGGTACACCGATGGCTCTGGTCGGTGCAATCCTTGCGCCGTGCGCATCCTTAGGGCTCATTGGCGCAGCCAGATTCGGCCTTGCCGGCGATCGATCGCTCGCGTGGCTCGGGGCGATTGCCTTTAGTCTCGTCGGGACAGTGGGTCTCTTCGTGTACGGTGGCCGCACCCCCTTGTTCTTGGCAGTATTTGTCGTCTTCGCGAGCTTATACGTCAGGGGACAGCGCATCCTGCCGCGTGGCTTGAAAACGTTACTGTTAGTTGCGGTGCTGACCGGAGGAACGTGGTACTTCTCGGTTTCGTTCGTAGAGACGCGGGAGCAAGTCGGTAATACAGAATCGACTTTGCGCGCAACTCAACGAGCCGAGTATCGGCCATGGATCGCGCCGGCGGCGCGCAGTGATCGCGCCCTAGGAGTCGGTCTGCTGAGCCTAGGATACTTTTCCTCTCCCCTTCCGACGCTCTCTTTCTATATCCAGCGAGAACCGCTTCCAGGGCCGTTTTGGGGTCGTTACTCATTTCCGCTGCCAGTCGGAGCAGCAGCGACACTAGGTGGAATCCGCAAGGGACAATGGCTCGATGTCCGGCGCGAAGTGTTCGCACCTTTGGAGTCCGCAAACTATTTCGGAAATGTCTATGCGACATGGCTTCGTGACCTACTGGTCGACTTCGGATACCTCGGCGCCGTTCTGTTTTGTGGGGTTTTTGGTGCGTTCATGGCATGGGCACGGAACGCCTTCGAGCGGACTGGCGCAGTGCGCTACCACTGGTTTGAGGTCTTGGCGTGCTTTACGCTCGGATTCGGCGCCTTCGCAGGGCTGTTGTTTTTTACGTTCCTGTCGGTCGCGTTCTTTGTCGCTGTTGGGATTAGCATGTGGGCGTCCATGCTCCCGAGCATGCGGGCAACGGAGGCTCGGCGCACAGGAGCCGCCTTGCGATCTACGTCAGGCGGGCCCCGCGCGGAGCGCTAACGCGGGCGATCAAGAGATAGTGAGTGGCGAGATCTCTCAGGCCAGCGCGGCGAACCGTGTTTTCGTACCTCGGGCAGGGTGAGGGCGTGAGCAGACCGCCCGCGGCGAGCGCTGCGCCTGCCCGATGGCGCGGAGCGTCGCGGTTGTGACCAAGACCCACTCGCGGCCCTACACCTCGACTGACAACCCCTACTCAGAAGCGCACTTCAAGACACTGAAGTACCGGCCCGGGTTCCCCCAGCGCTTCGACGCGATCGAGCACGCCCGCGCGTTCTTCCGCGAGTTCTTTGGCTGGTACAACCACCAGCACCGCCACTCCGGCATCGGCCTGATGACCCCAGCCACCGTCCACTACGGCCGCGCCGAGCAGACCCACACCCAGCTACGACTGATCAACCCGCCGCGCCTACGGATTCACACACCACAAGCCCTGATCGCGCTCGCCATGCTCAGCACTCGGCGGCCTACAGTATGCCCACCGCTACCGGCATGGCCCCCGGAAACAGCAGAAGCTTCGAAAATATCCTGGCGCACCCAAGCAGACGATTGTCCCAAGAACAATGCCAGGGGAGATCATTACGGGGCGCGGTGGCCCCGCGCTTGCACCGCGAAGGTGTTGCTCAGGCTGAGGCGCTCGCCCAGTGATTGCCAGACGGTGGCGTGCGTCGACCAGTAGCTGATTATGGTCACATGCTCGAAGCGGGGTTCGAGCAACCGCTCGATGGCGTCCTGGTCCACTCCGTCGCGGACCACGTGATACTCGACCATGTCCCCTGGCTCATCGGGGCGCAGATCATTGCGCATACGGCGCGCACGGGAGGCCAGTCCGCGGACGAAGTCGCCGCGGGTCAGTCGCCACGAGAGGTACATGGCTTCGCTTGCGAAGCGCACGCGACGGTGCAGGGATGGGTACCAAAGGGGGTCCTGCAGTGAGAGGAGGGTTCCCCCCGGGAGCAGGTGCCTGTCGCAAGCGTTCGCCATCGCGCTGAGGTAATCGGGGATGTGATGCAGGACCGACGCGTAGAGGACGATCGCGAATCGCCGGTCGCCAAGCGCCGCCAACGAGCCGTCGGGGTCGAATACGGACTCGAACGAGGCGTTGGCCTCGAAGCGCGACTCCAGTGCCTCGATCGACGATCGTGACATCTCGGTTCCCGTGACGTCGGCGCCGGTCGCCAGCAGCGGTTCGACGAACGCACCGTCTCCGGCGCCGATCTCAAGCACCGTCATGGGAAGGTCGAGCCCCGCGACGTGACGGAGTTCCTCGCGAAGGAGGTGGCAGAACCGGTCGTAGAGTTGGGGATGCTTGAGGTGAGGAGCGCCGCTACGGTAGTCATAGCCCGTTCCGTAGGCGAGCTCTTGAAGCTCCTGAATGCCGGGCTGCGAGGTCATCGGCGTCATCGTAGTGTGCCGCGACTCGCTTCCAGAGCCATCCGTCGGGCGGACGCCTACCGCCGGGCGATCAAGAGGTAGTGCGTGGCAAGATCGCTGAGGCCGGCGCGCCGCGCGGCGTTCTCATATGCCAGATAAACGCGGGTCAGCGGGCGCGAGAAGTGGAAGTAGGTCGCGGCGCGAAAGAGCGGGTGGATCTCGACCTCGCTCCAGCCGGAAGTCATCATCCGGGTCAGGGCGCTGTATGTGCAGCGGTCGTAATGAGCCGGGAAGACCGGCTGGTTGGTCCCTTGGCGACGCATCGATCGCTCCACGAGGCGGCCGCCAATCGCGTTCGGAATAAGCCGGTTGACGACTCCGAACGCCGACCAGCGGCCCGAGAACAGGCTGATCAGCGTGCCCCCGGGCTTGAGGTAGGCGTGAAGATTGTCCAACGCGGCACCCAACGGCTTGATGTGCTCGAAGACTTGCCAGCTCACCGCCAAGTCGACGGTGCCGACCAGTGCCGGAACCCCCGTCGCGACGTCCGCCGCCACCAGCTCGTCGTACGCGCCCGGCCCGGCCCTTCGGAGCTCCTCGTCCGAGAGGTCGAGGCCCACGTATCTCGTGTTCGGTGGACGCTCCGCGGGCAGGAGCGTCGGAGTTCGTCCGGAGCCGACATCGAGGACGGTCATGCCCTCTCGCAATCGCGCGCGAATTCGATCCTCGAACGGGTCCTGCCAGCGGGTGTGATAGCGGGGGGGTAGTTCGACCTTCGCGTCGGCCTCGCTAACGCCGATCACGACGTCCCCACCGGAGACGGGCGGGCATCCACGAGCCCCTCGCGCCGCATCCAGTGCACGGTCATGGCGACCCCGGCGTCCAGGTCAAACGGGGGGATACCGCTCACCGACGTAAGCGGGGCAAGGTCGTAGACCATCGGCGTGAGCAAGTTGGCGAGCCGGAAGCTCGTGAGCGGAGCTCCACGTCCCGTTCGCTCGAGAAGGTCCCCCACACGCGCGAGCACTCTCAACACGGGCAAGGGGACGTCTCGGGTCCGTCGCTTGCCAAGAGCGGCACCGATTCGATCCGCGAAGTCACGCACCTCGACCGGCGGGTCGTCGGCAAGGTAGAACGTGCGGCGCAAGACTTGTGGACCGGGTGCGGTCATGAGCTTGTGGATGTGCCATGTTGCGTTGCCCACGAATCCGAAGCTCTTATGGATGCGCTTCCCGGCCGGGTGGACGTACCGGCGCCGGGCGACGCTGAGGAAGAAGTCGCGGTAGGGAACGTCGAACCACGGCCCCCAGATCGAAGTGGGCCGCACGAGCACCCACGGCAGGTCTACCGCCCCCCGAACCAGACGCTCCGTCTCGACCTTGCTCGCGCCGTAGGCCGTGGTTGGGCAGTAGTCCTCGTCAGACTTGGGCTGGTACCCGATCCGGCACACGAGGCGCGACGACGCGACCACCACGCGCTCTACGGGATCCGTCGCCTCACCAAGGACCGTCAGCAGATTCGCTGTACCCGTCGTATTGGCGGCATAGTCGGCGACATCCTGCCCGTCGAGGTCGGTGCGCGCGGCAAGATGGACCACATGGGTCGGACGGAGGTTCGAGACGACATCCTGAAGCTCATCGAGGCGAGTGATGTCAGTGCGCGACCAGACGTCGGAATCTCCGGATTTGCGCGGGGGCGCGACGTCCGCGTTGCACACCGTTAGCCCGGCAGCGCGGTAGGCGGCCACGAGGTTGGTTCCGATGAAGCCGGACCCCCCGGTGATGAGGATCCGGGCAGCAGTCGGCAGGCCGCTGGAGAAGTCAGTTGGGGCGTGTAGCATGCCCGCCGCATGGTAGGGACCTCACGTCATGCATTTCGGCGGAACAGCAGGTCGGCCTGCAGGCAGCGGCCCGCCGCGTCGCGAACCACCGAGTAGACGCCGTCGAGCCGCAGACCGCGGCGAAAGAACTCCGCGATGACCTCGTCGGCCAGGGCCTGGCCACGGTAGAACTCGACGAACGAGCACTCCACGTACGCGGTATCGACCTGTGCGAGCACGGCCTCGGCACCGGCCAGGACCTCGAGCTCGCCGCCCTGCGCGTCCACCTTGAGCAGGCAGGGACGTCGAATCCGCTCGGCCACCATGCTGTCCAGCGTCCTTGCCTCGACCTCGAGCGTCCGGGCTTCCTCAGTGCCCGGGAACGCATCGACATAGGACTTGAGGATCGGCAGCAGGGACGACGAGTCGGTCTTGCGGGAGACATGCAGCTTCCGGCGTCCCGCCTCAGCCGCGGCGGCGGCCGGCAGGACGGTCACACGCTCGTCGAGTTCGAGTGTGGCGCGAAGCCTGCCGAGGGCGTCCGGAAGCGGTTCGACGCAGAAGATGCTCGAGCGCGGGAAGAGCTCCAGAACCAAGAGCGCGAACTGGCCGTGGTGGGCGCCGACATCGACGACGGTCGCAAAGTCGTGCCCGAACGGGACGTCGCGGTGCTCGACCGCCGCGGCGACGCCCTTGCGCACGGCGCGGCGCCACGATGGCCGTACGAGCAGGACGATGAGCTTCCTGAGCTTTCGGAGGTTGCCCTTGCGTGCAACGGCAACCTCCGGGCGCCCTCCGGATTGCGATTGGCCAGATGGCATGGGCTGCGTCCGGCCGGTATTCATTCGCCGGCTCAACTGTATCGTGGGGTTTGGCCCACCAGGGCCACGACCCTGTGCGCATCCTTCACGTCCTCCCTCTTATCACGGCGCGCGCGGGTGGCCCCGTCGCCTTCGCCACCGAGGCAGCCGAGGCGCTCAGTGCTCGGGGCGTCCACTCCACCCTCTTCGCCACGGACCTCGGTCATGGGCCGGCTTCGGGAGAGTGGCGCCGAGTAGCGACCGACGAGCTTCCACCTAACGTGGAGTATCTCGACCTGCACCTCTTCCCCGTACGTCCACCCCGCCGCCTGGCCCACTCACCATCGATGAGCGCGCGGCTGGATCGAGTGGCCCGGGATTTCGACCTGGTCCACATCCATTCGCTGTGGCTCTTCCCCCAGTTCGCTGCCCAGCGAGCGGCGCAGCGCGCCGGTGTGCCCTACGTGGTCTCGCCTCATGGAGCCCTGGATCCCTATCTACGCCGACATGGACGTGTACGCAAGGCACTCACCGACCTTGCCTGGCAACGCCGGATGCTGGCCAACGCCGTCGTGCTGCACATCACCACGGCGCAGGAAGGCGAGCTCATCGCCGACATCGCGCCGGGAACGCCACGGGAGATCGTCCCAGTGGGAGTGTCGACCGAGCGGTTGCTGGCGCCGGGTGACGGGGAGCGCTTCCGGAGGAAGCACCTCGCGGGACGGCCCGGAGACATAGTGCTCTTTCTGGGGCGGCTGACCTACAAGAAGGGCATAGACGTCCTCATTCGGTCCTTCGCGCATGTGGCGCGAGAGATCCATGGCGTCACGCTTGTGGTCGCCGGACCGGATGACGAGCGTCTTCTTCCAAGGCTCGAAGAGATCGTCCGCGCGGAGAACCTCGCGGACCGTGTCGTCTTCCCCGGACCGCTCTATCAGGAGGATCGAGCAGACGCTTTCGCCGCCTCTGCGGTCTGGGCCCTATCGTCATACACCGAGAACTTCGGCGTGGCGGTAATGGAGGCACTGGCTGTCGGTCTCCCGACGATCGTTTCTACCGAGGTCAACCTTGCGGAGGCTATCCGCGGGAGTGACGCCGGGGTCGTGGCGGGCCTTGACCCGGCGGAGTTTGGAGGTGCGCTTCTGAATCTGCTTCGCGACCAGGCCTTGCGCGACGGTCTCCGGGATCGGGGGAGAGCATTCGCCGCAGGGTACGACTGGTCGGCGGTCGCCCCGCAGCTCGAAGCGATGTATCGTCGCGCGCTCTCAATAGCCGGCTGATTCGTACGAGTCAGGTGCCGCCAAGTACAAGTATGAGCCTTCTGGACGGCACCTCTCAAACGTCTGGCCTCGCCGCGCTCGCCAAGCCGAGGACGCGCCACGTCGCAGCGGTGATCGCATCAGCGACGCTGAACGCGGGGAAGAATGCGTAAGAAGTCAGCCCGGCGCTCGTCATGAGCGCACGCATCTCTTCGACGGTAAAGAAGCGCCGAAATTGCCTTTCATTCCAGGTCTCCTGCTCCGTGCCGTCGAGGTGAGACTTCCAGAGCTCGTAGTCGATGGCCATGACGCTACGACGAGCGTCGATGCTGGTCTCCGAGATCCGGAGAATACGTCCACCGTCATCGGTTTTGCGTCGTTTCAGCCTCACTGGATGGTTGTGCAACAACGCCGTAGCCGCATGGAGAAACTCGACCGCAACCACGCCGCCGGGTGTAAGGTGACTTGCGATACGCTGGAGTGAAGCAATGATCGCCTCGTTGGTCTGGGCATATCCAATGGAATCGAAGAGGCACGTAATCGCCTGAAAGCGCCTTCCCAATTCGAACGCAGCCATGTCGCCCTCTTGAAACTCCACTCCCGTGTCGCGCGCCCGCGCCAGCGCAATCAGTTCTGGACTGATATCGATCCCCGTGACCATCCAGCCTAGGGCGGCAAACTCAAGCGCGTGGCGCCCAGTTCCGCATGCGACATCAAGGAGGTCGCCCCGTCTCTGCCCGACCTTCGCAACGAGTTGAGCATCGACAAAGCGCGCCTCGTCCATGTAGGGCTTCTCGGAGTAGAACTCGTCGTAGTACCTGGCGTGGAGGCCGTGGTAGGTGTTAGCTGGCCTCACGCCGGCCCTGTGCCACTCATTCGATGGTAGGCGTGCACTTGTTCATGCAGCCACGCGCCAGCTGACATTGGCAAGGAGCGAGGGCAGGCTAGGTGACAGGCGCGCGCTGGGCCCTGAAGGCGTCGATTGTCTTCGTGAGTCCGCACTCAAGGTTCACTTCCGCCTCATAAGCGATCAATTCGCGAGCCCGCGAGACATCGAGACGTCGGGAAAGCTGGCCATCGGGGCGCGAGGAGTCCCACGCGATCATTCCAGCAAAGCCGGCCAATTCGGCGATCGTCTCGGCCAGGTCACGAATGGGCGTTTCCACGCCCGTCCCGATGTTAACCGGCTCGGAGGTGTTGAGGTGTTCCCCCGCGAGCAAGAGCGCCCGCGCAGCATCCTCGACGAACAGAAACTCTCGCGACGCCACCCCAGTGCCCCACAGGGTTACTCGATCCGCACCAGTTTCAACTGCCTCCACGAACTTGCGGATCAAGGCCGGAATGACGTGCGAATCCTCGAGATCAAAGTTGTCACGCGGCCCGTACAGATTGATGACGATCGGGACGCAGGAATTGAAGCCATATTGCCGACGGTAAGCGTCCGATAAGACCACCATCATCTTCTTGGCAAGGCCGTACGGAGCATTTGTTTCCTCCGGATAGCCATTCCACAGATCGCTCTCGCGAAAAGGCACAGGAGTGAACTTGGGGTACGCGCAAACGGTACAGGCCGAGACGAGTTTCTTGACATTTGCCTGCCTTGACTGCTCAAAGACGTTGGCTGCCATCGCCATGTTGTCGTACACGAGCGGGGCGGGGTTGCGGCTGTTGAAACCGATACCTCCGACGTTGGCGGCAAGGTGCATCACGACATCAGCGCCTTCGACGGCCGCGCGCGCCTGGTCGGGATGACGGAGGTCGAACTCTGCCGAGCGAACCACTCGAACGTCGGCCCCGAGATCCTCCAACCTCTGAGTCACGAAGCCGCCGAGGAACCCTGCGCCGCCCGTGACCACTACACGCAGGCTTCGCCAGAAGTCGGATGAGGGCTGGAGTACGGTCAACGGATCGTCGGGGATGCCCGGCTTGCCGCGGAAATGATACCGACGCGACTGAGGTAGAGGCGTGGTCAGCTGCCCGCACAGCGCAGTAGTTACGCTGCCCGCTTCGGAGGCGCCACTTCGGCGAGGTTGTGCTCGAATGCGTCTACAAAGCGATCTGGGTCGAAGTGGCGCTCGGCGTAGCTCGCCGCGGCATCCCTGAAGCTATCCAGCCCTTCGGGTGAGCGAATCACGGCTGCGAGCTGACGCGGTACTTCTTCCGGTGTAGCGCTGTCGACGACCCAACCGGCGCCGGCATCGCGGATGATTCGGGCGACCTCAGAATCTGGATGGACAACGGCCAGCACAGGCAGGCCGTAGCGCATGAAGTTCATAAGCTTGGACGGAACGTTGAACTCCCCATCGAGGCGATCCTGGCTTACTAACGCAACCGTTGCGAGTTCGAGCTCCTGCTCTAGTCGATCGTCGTCGACCAAACCGAGCATCTCGATGCGTTCGCTGCGGATCTCGCGCGCCAGCGCGTCCGCAGCCACGCCGGTGCCAGCGATGATCAGGCGAATCCTCGGCGTAAAGGAAGGAGGTGCCGCCTCGATCGCTCGCACGATCGGCGCAAGCCCCTGCGAGAAGCCGATGTTTCCCATCGCAAGGAGCCGTACCTCATCCGTAGAAGCCGGGACGTGCCGTGAAGGCTCTGCGCGTGGTACGCGTGTCGCTGGATTGTGGACGAGATGAACCTTGGCGAGGTCGACCCCTTTCCTGCCAAGATTCTCGGTGAAAGACATCGACGGGACGATGATCCGCTTCGATTCGCGGTAGGCGGCCTGCTCAAGTCGACGGGCGAAGTTCAAGACGATCCCTTGCTCCACCAGTCCGGTGGCAGCTGCGCCGTCGGGCAAGATGTCTTGGAGCCAAAGGACCATAGGTATGCGTCGCGTCCGAGCGTTCGCGATCGCCGCTGTCAGAGCGGGAAAGCTGGGAGATACGACGACTTGCACGTCGGTCCTGCGAAGCGTCGGGAGAGCGGCGAACTGCGCTGCCGTGAACGTGAGCTCTTGGCGATACCGCTCGGTGGCCGTGGCCCGGCCGATCCAGAGGGGAAGGCGGAGGAGCGGCACCCCGAAGCGGACCTCTCGGTAGGGGAGCAATCGCCTTCCCCACTCTGGCCATGGATAGTGGGGATGGGCGGCAACGACGTCCACGTCGTGCCCTCGCTTGAGCAAGCCCTCAGCTAGAACGCAACTCACCGGAGCGATGCCCGTCGGCTCGGGGCCGTAGTTGTAGCTCCATAGCTGAATTCGCATCGTCAATGGATGCACATGGGGGAGCCTAACCCGTTGCTCGCGGGCTCAGTCGCCGGCCGGGCGCGACATCGACGTGTCGCGTTGAAGAACCCGTCCTGAGCCTGCCGGTCCTCAACCATCACAAGGCGCAAGTTCAGAGCACCACCATCGTCTACCATTGTGCAGGCGTTCTCCTCCTGCGGCGGGGCGGACCGCTCGCTTGTTCGCACTGAGCCTCATGAACCAGACCGATAACTCGAGCCCTGCCGTTTCGACGCTTTTTCGCGTGCTGCGGCGCCGCGTCGCGATTGTCGCAATCTGCACCTTGCTGGTGCCCGCTGCTCTGCTGGCGTTCTCATTGAGCCGGGAGAAGCAGTATTCGGCCTCGGCATCTCTGCTGTTCCGCGACCCCCAACTTGACCAGAAGCTCTTCGGATCTACGTTCCTGGCTCCCTCGAACGATCCCGATCGCGAGGCGGCCACCAACGTCAAGCTGGTTTCGCTCGAGGCAGTCGCTAATCGCACGGAGTCGCGGCTTCGCGGAGTCGACGCGGTCAAGGGCAAGGTAGAAGTAAGCGCCGAAGGGCAATCTGACGTGGTGTCGATCATGGCAACAGATCCGGATCCCAAAACGGCCGCGCAGATCGCGAACACCTTCGCCAAGGAGTACATCGGGTTCCGGCGCGACGCTGACCGCGCGAAGATCAGCGAGGCTCAGCAGCTGGTCAGCACTCGACTCAGCGAGCTTCCCCCTGACCAGCGGTCGAAGGAACGGGGCACGTCCTTGCGCGATCGCTCGGAACAGCTCCAGATCCTCGCCTCCCTCCAGACCGGGAATGCCGAGCTGGTGGAGAGAGCGACGGCTCCGTCTTCGGCCTCGTCACCCAAGGTTGCTCGAAACACGGTTCTCGGCGTCTTCCTCGGCTTGATGCTCGGAGTTGCCCTGGCGTTGCTCTTGGAGCGTTTGGACCGCCGCATACGGGATCCCAAGGAGCTGGAGGCGATCTTCGACCGGCCGATCCTCGGCGCCATCCCGGCGAGCCGCACGCTCACTAAATCTCGTTCGGCCCTCGACCGACTACCTGAGCAGGAGGTCGAGGCCTTTCGCATGCTGAGGGCGAACCTGCGCTACTTCAACATCGATCACGACATCAAATCCGTCCTCGTGACCTCCGCCGCTCCAGGAGACGGAAAGTCCACGGTCGCATGGAACCTCGCGTCGGTCGCCGGAGGGGCGGGTGCAAGGGTTCTATTGATCGAGGCGGACCTGCGGCACCCGCGCTTCGCCTCCACGGTCGGGCTCTATCCACCGAACGGGCTCAGCACGGTGCTCGCCGGCGCGGTCCTCGAGGACGCCTTGCAGCAGGTCCCGGTCTCGGAAGGCCGCAACGGCCGATCGCCTCGCACGATCGACGTCCTGTTCGCCGGGCCGCTGCCGCCGAATCCCACCGACCTGATCGAGTCAGAGCGGATGCGCGAATTGGTCGAGGAGGCCGAGCGCCAGTACGACTTGGTAGTCATCGACACGCCGCCGACCTCGGTCGTATCCGACGCCATCCCGCTCGTGGGCCGGGTCGGGGGCGTGATCGTTGTCGGGCGCTTGGCCAAGAGCACCCGAGACGCGGTGACCCACCTACGCAACCAGCTGCAGAACCTCGACGCGCCGGTCCTAGGGGTGGTCGTCAACGCTCTGAGCTCCGATGCGTCGGCCTACGGCTACGGCTACGGCTACGGCTACGGCCCCGAGGACGGTGACCGCAGTCCCGCATCGGTCGAGCCAGAGTCGGAGCCGAGCGTAGGTCGCGTGTAGGTTCGTGCTCTCGATTACCACCCGTCCCATAGCGCAACCCAGCGGCTGAACGGACTCGGAACGGACTATGGCTGACAGGCAGCGAGCAGAGGGCATGGACATCTCCGCCTTCTTCGGCGTCTTACGCCGAAGGGTTTTGATCGTCGCTGTGGTGGTGCTCGCGGCTGCCGGAGGTGCCTACTTCGTCTCCAAGGGCCAAGAGGAGAAGTACAAGGCGACCGCCAAGCTGCTCCTTAAGGGACCGCCTCCGGGCTCGGCCCAGCAGCCGGTCTACGCGCCGCCGCTCCCCGTGACGGCTCCCGACCGCGAGGCGCTCGTGACTCGCGGCTCGGTGCTCGAGGAGTCCCGGCGTCGACTCGGCAAGCGATTTGGAGAAAGGCGAGCCGCGGAGGCGGTGGGCGATCTCAGCGCCCTCTCGGGCGAGGACTCCGACGTCGTGGAAATCAGCGCCACGTCGCCCGATCCCAAGCTGGCCGCGCAGGCCGTGAACATTGTTGCGCAGGTGAACATCGACGTCCGCAAGCGGCAGACGCTCCGGGACATCCAGGAGGCACAACGGGCTGAGCAGAAGGAGCTCTCCAAGTTCAATCCGCAAGACCCCTCCGACGCGATCGCCGTCAACAGGATTCAGCAGAACCTGAGCATCCTCCGCGCGGCCGCATCGACGGCGGACGGTGCGGCGGAGGTCGTGCAGGCCGCCACGCCACCTTCCTCGCCATCCTCGCCGAAGCCCAGGCGGAACGCCCTGATCGGAGCCTTCGGAGGGCTCCTGCTCGGGCTCGCCCTCGCGCTCGTACGCGAGCAGCTGGATCGTCGGGTACGACGCTCGGAGGACCTCGGGGATGCATTCGGCCTGCCCGTGCTGGCGAGCGTTCCCAAGAGCCGCGCCTTCGGGGGGCAGAACGGAAAGGCGCTCGAGCAGCTGCCCGCACGCGAAGCGGAGGCCTTTCAGATCCTGCGTGCCAATCTTCGTTACCTCAGCACCGACCGGGAGCTGCGGTCGGTCGTGGTGACCTCGACAGGTCCCGGTGATGGAAAGAGCACCGTATCGCTCAACCTGGCGAAGGCCGATGCGATCGTTGGGAAGAAGGTCCTGCTCGTCGAAGCTGACATGCGGCGTCCTAAATTGGCGGGGCTCCTCGGGATCGGAGAGACCGACGGGCTTTCGTTGTATCTCTCCGACAAGACCAAGCCGCTGGCGGAGGTGACGCATCGGGTACCGGTCGGCCAGCGCCAGAACGGCACCGGCTCCTTGAACACCCTTGATGTCATCGTGTCCGGCCCGGTTCCCGAGAATCCGAGCGGGCTGATCGACTCCGATCGGATGCGCGAGCTGATCCGGGAAGGGGAGGCGAGCTACGACCTCGTCGTGATCGACACCGCCCCCGCCACGATGGTGGCCGACGCGATCCCGCTCATGAGTGAGGCCACGGCTGTGGTCATCGTGGGGCGCGTCGGGAGGATCACGAGCGCCGAGGCCAACGGCCTTCGAGACCAGCTCGAGCGGATCGGTGCCCCTTCCTTCGGGCTCGTCGCCAACTTTGCCGCCGTTGCCGGCGGCAAGTACGGCTACGGCTACTACAAGTAGAGCCTCGCCCTACCCCCCTGGAAAGCGCACGGTCCCCGGAGTGGGTCCAGCGGGCTTGGAGCCGTGCAGGTGAAGATCACGGTCGTGGCGCACGAGGTCGGACCGCCCGGCGGCATGGAGCGCCAGCTCGGCGAACTCGTAGGCGGGCTGCTCGCGCGCGGCCACGGGCTGACGGTTGTGGCGCGAGAGTGCGCGCTGGAAGCGCACCCCGGCCTTCGCCACGTGCGCGTCGGCGGCCCGCGCCGGCCGTTCTCGCTCTGGTATCCGTGGTTCTTCCTCTTCGCCTCGCTCGCCGTCCGCCGCCACCGCGCGGGCCTGGTCCACACCACCGGCGCGCTCGTTCTCAACCGCGCCGACGTCTCGACCGTCCACTTCTGCCACCGCGCCTACCATGCCGGCTCGCCCGCGCTTCGCGCCCGGCGCGGCTCGGTCCCCTACCGACTCAACGCTCTCCTTGCCGGGTGGACGAGTCGCGCGGCCGAGGGCTTCTGCTACCGCCCGCGGGTGACCCGGCGCCTGGTCGCGGTATCCGCGGGCGTGGCCGCCGAGCTGCGAGAGCACTTCCCGTCGATGGAGGGGACAGTCAGCCTTATACCGAACGGCGTCGACACGGTCGCCTTCGTCCCCGATCCCGGGCGGCGGGAAGCGACGCGCGGCCGTTGGGGTGTGGACGACCGGGAGCTTGTGGCGCTCTTCGTCGGCGGGGAGTGGGAGCGCAAGGGCCTTCGCCATGCGATCGAGGGAATTGCTCGGGCGCCCGAATGGCGCTTGGTGGTCGTCGGGGGCGGCGACATCGAGCGCTTCGCGGAGCTCGCGAGGCGGGCCGGGGCGGGGCAGAGGGTGCGCTTCGAGGGTGCGGTCGCAGACCCGGCCCCCTACTATGCGGGAGCGGACGTCTTCATCCTGCCCACTGCGTACGAGACGTTCTCGCTGGCGACCTACGAGGCGGCTGCCTCTGGGCTCCCGTTGTTGGTGTCGCGCGTCAGCGGGGTCGAGGACATACTGGTGCAAGGACGCAACGGGTGGTTCATCGACAGGGACGCTGACTTGATCGCGACGCGCTTGCAGGAGCTGGCAGCAGACCAGGAGCGGCGGGCGGCCATGGGCGCCGCCGCGCGCGAGGACAGCGCGCGCTTCGGCTGGTCGCGGGCGGTCGACGCCTACGAGCGCCTTTACCTCGAGCTCGAGGCCGCGGGGTGACCACCGACCAGCTGCGGCTCCCGGGGCCGCGCCTGTCACGGCCGGTCCAGCTGCCCGATGGAGCTGGATGGATCCTGCTCGGCGTTCCCGTCGCGGCAGTCCTCGGCGCCGTGGTCCCTTTCCACCCGGAGTGGTGGCGGGCGCTGCTCGCCTCCGCGCTGGTGGTCAATCTGGTTGTCGTGGCGATGAAGTGGCCGCGCGCGGCGGCCGTCGCCACCCTGTTGTGGCTTCCGTTCCTCGCCCTCGTGCGCCGGCTCCTGATCGACGAGGCCGGCTGGACCCAGAACGACCCGCTGCTGCTCGTAGGCCCGCTGGTGGCCCTCGCCCTCTGCTTCCGCATTTTTGTGGTCGAGAAGCGCCGGCTCGCCCCCGACCGACTCTCGAAGCTCGTTCTGCTGCTTCTGGTGATCGCCTGCTTCGGTGTACTGAACCCGCTCGGGACGGGCGGCGTGGTCGGCGGGCTCGCGGGGCTGATCTTCTTGGGCGTGCCGCTGCTGTGGTTCTTCATCGGTCGCGAGCTGGCCGACCGCCAAAGCCTCACGGGACTGATGTACGCGGTCGTTGCGGTCTCGGTAGGCATCGCCGCCTACGGCCTATACCAGACGGAGTTCGGGTCGCTTCCCCAATGGGACATCGACTGGTTCCACATCACCGGCTACAACGGCAGCAAGGCGGGTCTCACGGAGGGAGGAACCATTCTCTTCCGGCCCTGGGGCACATTCTCGAGCACCTCCGAGTACTCGGGTTATCTCGCTATCGCGTTCGTATTTGCGGTCGCCATGCTCTACCACCGGCGCCCGGTGCTGGCGATCGCTTGCCCGCCGCTTGCGCTCGCCATCCTTCTCGCTGGTGGGCGCTCGGTCATGGTGCTCACCCTGCTCACCGTCGTCGTTCTCACGGCGCTGCGGACCCGTAACAGGACGCTGGCGCTGCTGGTGGTCGTACTGGGACTCGCGGGCACCTACAGCGCCGCCCTTGCCGTGGGCCCGCGGCTTGACCGCGCAGCTGGGCTGTCGGCGGACCCCAAGATCGACCGCCAGGCGGGAGGCATCCTTCACCCCCTCGATCCGAACGAGTCCACCTTTCTCGCCCACTGGGACAGCCTCCTCAGGGCCGCAGGAGACGGCTTCACGAACCCGGTCGGCTCTGGCACGGGCGCCTCGAACCTCGGGGCGCGTGTAAGCGGCGATGAGGAAGTGGAGACCGAGATCGACATCGGCGACGTGTTCCTCAGCTTCGGCTTCGTGGGCGGATTCGTCTTCGTCGCGATCATCTTGATGGCATTCCGCCGCACGATCTCGCGCTACCTGCGGGGCAAGCCCGATCCGCTGATGCTCGCCGTCATCGGAGCTCTGATCGTGAGCTTCGGCCAGTGGCTGCAGGGAGGCCACTACGCCGCCTCGCCCCTGCTGTGGTTCGTGCTGGGGTGGGCGGTGAAGCCCTCGCGCCGCGAGGTGCGTGCCGAACGCGATGACCCGATGGGGCTGCGTGCGGCGCAGTCGCGCTTGCGGCGCTCGGGGGCCGGCGGACGCCTGCGAGGGGACTCGGGTTCGTCGCATCGGCGGCGGACTCGCTCGGGCGGGCGGTCGCACTCGGGGCGATCTTCCACCTCGGGGAGCTCGCGTGGGTCTCGAGAATCGGGCGGCTCGCGCGCCGGCCCCTCCCAGCGCTGAGGCCCGGAGGGCAGGGATGGAGGGTCCTTCTTTGTAGTCCATCATCATCTCGACCCCGAGCTCCCGGCGTAGTTCCTATGGTCTGCGCATGGGCCGACCCACTGTGTACTCGTCGGAGACGCTGGACGCCTGGAGCGACGCGAGCGTCGAGTCGGCTCGAACGATCCTGCCCCTGGTGTTCGCCCTCAGCCGACCCTCGAGCGTGATCGACGTCGGCTGCTCGATCGGCAACTGGGCCGCCGCTTGCCGGGAGCTCGGGGTCGAGGACGTCATGGGGATCGACGGCGACTACGTAGACCGGAGCGCGCTGCGCATCCCGGCGGACCGGTTCGTGGCGCACGACCTCGTCCAGCCCCTGCGCCTGCATCGCAGCTTCGACTTGGCGATCAGCCTCGAGGTGGCCGAGCATCTCCCCGGCGAGCGTGCCGAGGGATTCGTCGCTGACCTCTGCGGGCTCGCCCCCATGGTCCTGTTCTCGGCGGCGATCCCGTACCAGGGCGGGTTAGGGCACGTCAACGAGCAGTGGCCCCCCTACTGGGCGCAGCGCTTCGCCGAGCGTGGCTTTACGCCGGTGGATTGCGTGCGGGACGAGGCATGGGACGACCCGAGGGTCAGCCCTTGGTACGCGCAGAACACCCTGCTGTTCGTCGCTGAGCACGTTCGCACGCCGGCCATCAGGGAGCATTACGGGTTCGGCAGGTCACCGGCGCGGGTGCATCCGGCCGTGTTCACGAAGTACGCGGCCGGCCGTTACCAGCTGCTTCGAAGGCGCGTGACGGAGCGCCTCGCGCTGCTGCGCGCCAGACGATGAAGCTGACGGTCCTCATACCCACCTGGCGCCGGCCGCGCGAGCTCGCCCACTGCCTCGACGGCCTCGAGCGCCAGACCCGTAGGCCCGACGAGGTGCTGGTGGTGGCTCGGGACGAGGACCCGGAGACGTTGTCGCTCCTCGAGCGGCGCCGACGCAGCGGCGGGCAGGCCCTGCGGGCGGTGCGAGTCGACTCGCCGGGGCAGGTTAGAAGCCTGCAGGTAGGACTCACGGAGGCCGAGGGAGAAGGGGTTGCGATCACAGACGATGATGCCGTACCGCGGCCCGACTGGCTCGAGCGCATCGAGCGGTGCCTCACCGAGCAGCCGGCGGTCGGGGGGGTTGGCGGCCGCGACTGGGTACACCGCGGCGAGCGGGTGCACGATGGCTCGCGCCGGGGCGTCGGCAAGATCCGCTGGTACGGCCGCGTGATCGGCAACCACCACCTCGGTGTGGGCGAGGCGCGTGCGGTCGACCTCCTGAAAGGGGTCAACATGGCGTTTCGCCGCGACGCCCTGCGCGGCGTGCGCATCGCGGAGGGTCTGCGCGGCGGCGGTGCACAGGTGCACTGCGACATGGATATCTGTCTTGCGGTCAAGCGGGCGGGCTGGACCTTGGTCTATGACCCGGCGATCGCCGTGGATCACTACCCCGCTGAGCGCTTCGACGAGGACCAGCGAGAGGGCCGGCCGGCTGTGGCGCTCCAGAACGAGGTCTACAACGAGGCCTACGTGCTGGCCAGGCGGTTGCCGCCGCGTCGGGCAGCGCTTCCGCTCCTGTACGGCCTCCTGGTGGGCAGGCGTGGAGCGCCCGGCCCCCTGGTCGCCATCGAGCGGGCCGCGCGCGGAGAGCACACCGGAGCGTTGCTCAGAGCCTGCACGCGCACACGGATAGAGGCGCTCGCAGCGGCTCTGCGCGAGCCCAATCACCCCATGCCGACATCCAATGACGGCTGGAGTCGTCACGGCGACTGCTCTTAAGGGGAGAATGCGCTCGGGCCCTCTGCGGCGGCCTCCTGTCGATACCGCTGAGGCGCCATGGGGTCCGTGTGTCGGTCGTCGGCGATCGGGGCTGCCGTCGGTCGGCTTGAAGTTGTGCTCGTGTTAGCTAAGCTCCTAGCTATGCAGGTGAACATGCACGACGCAAAGACGAAGCTCAGCGAGCTGGTCGCTGCCGCAGAGCGCGGCGAGAAGGTCATCATCGCTCGCAACGGCGCGCCGGCGGTACGGCTCGTCGCGGTCACCGCCGAGCATGCCCCGGTTCGCCTCGGAGTGCTCGCGGGAGAGATCGAGCTCGGCCCCAACTTCGATGAGCCGCTGACCGAGTTTGAGCCCTACTCCGCATGAGCGGGGTCCTGGTCGACACGCACATCGCCCTTTGGGCACTCGGGGATCCAGCGCGCCTCACCGACCAAGAGCGAGCGTTGATGATCGACCCCGCGATCGAGCGCTGCCTGAGCCCGATGTCGGTCTGGGAGGCGGCGATCAAGCGCCAGGCGGGACGGCTGCGAGCGCCCCGCAATCTGAGCGCGGTGCTCGCTTCCGAGTTCCGCATGCTCGACGTCTCTGCGTCCCTGCTCGAAGCGGCCGCCGAGCTGCCACGCCACCACGGCGATCCATTTGATCGCGTCCTGATCGCCCACGCGCTCCAGGACGACCTCAGCGTGCTCACACGTGACGACGCGTTCGCCAATTACGGAGTGCGACTCACGGCTATGAGTACCTAATCTCAGTTCGGACGGAGCCTCGTCCACAGGGGGAGCACGACGTTCGCGTGGAACTCGCTCGGCATCGCTTTGAAGGCATACAGCGCCGCGACGTACACGGTCGGGCAGATCACGGCGCCCGCGGCCAGCAGCAGCGCGGGACTCGCATCTCCGACGGCGGGCACCAGCTTGAGGAGCGAAACGGAGCCCATGGCTAGCGCGGCGGCGAGCAGGCGCGGCCCACGGTGCAGGCCCGGCGCCCGACCGACATGTCGGTGGTAGAGGGACAGGAGGGCCGTGAGGATGCAGATCTCGCTCAGCGCCCAGGCCAGCGCAGACCCCTTGGCGCCCCACAGGGGGATCAGGGCGAGGTTCAGCCCGACGTTGACCGGCAACACCGCTGCGGCGACGTAGAGGCTGTACCTCTGCTTGTCCTGGGCGAGGAAGGCGTTCTGGAAGACGGCCGATGCGAAGGCGATCAACACGACCACCGTCATGATCTGCAGCACCACGCCGGCCCCGCTGAACTCGGCCCCGCCCGCGACCCGCACGATCTCCGGCGCGAAGGCCGCGAGGAAGACCGCGATTCCCAGGCCGCCGACCTGCATCACCGAGAAGGCCTTCTGGACGACTGCCGCGAAGCGCTGGCGATCGCGCGCGAGGCGGGCGAACTCGGGCAGCAGCGTGATGAGGATGAACGTCGGGAGGATCAGGAGCGCCTCGAGGATCTTGATCGCCACGCCATAGAGGGCAACCTCCGCCCCTGACACCAGCTTCGAGAGCAAGATCACGTCGATCCGCAGGTAGAGCTGATGTAAGACCAGCGAGCCGCCGAAGGGAAGCGACCAGACCAGCAGCTGCCGAGCATGCTTCAGGTCGAGCGACGGCAGCAGCCGCACGTGCCTGCTGGCGAGAGCGACCGCGAGCACACCCTGCGCGATCGCCCCGACGACATAGGCGGCGACGACGCCGGTGAATCCCCAGTCGAGCGTCACGGCGAGCACCAGCCCGCCGAGGATGACCACGCTCTGCGCCAGGCTCCCGAGCATCCCCAGGTAGGCACGTTGCTGGGATACGAACCACGCGCTCGCCGCTCCGAAGGGCGCGGTCATCGGAAGCGTGATCATCAGCATGAACGCGGCTCGGCGTACGAGCCCGTCGTCTGCGCCGGAGTAGAGGAGCAGCGTGGCGCCCAAGCCGACACCTGCCGCGAGCACGGACAGAACGATCCCCACGGTGAAAACGCCCCCGAGGATCCGCTCGCTCTCATCCGGCCGTCTTGCTATCTCGCGTGCGGCGATCGACCATAGGCCGACGTCGGTGACGGTCCCGACGACCACGAACAGGCTCTGAGCGGTTACGAAGGAGCCGTAGGCCTCGAGGCCCACGTACCGCGTGGTGATGCCGACGGACACGAGGCCGATGCCCGCCATCGCCACCCGCCCCGCAGCGAGCGCGGAGGTGTTGAGGACCATCTTGCGCGCCAGGGTCATGGGGGCAGCCTAGAGTCGTCCCGCCCGGCTACGAGCTCAGGCGGGGCCATGGCGATAGTTACCAATAGAAGTCCCGTTACGTGCCCGCTGAGCGCCGTACACGGAGGGCTCGTGGATACGGCCTGCGCCTCCCGCGGGCCCCGGGGCCGTGAGAGTCGCCTGGATCGGACCGGAGCCGCTCGCGGGCCGCTGTCCGGACAAGAAGCGGGTGAGCGGCGAGCGATGCTCGCGTGACGCTCCGGCCCGCCGAATGAGCTCGGCCACCGTCTTGATGTTGGGATGGTCGAGGGCCCCATCCGTCGTCGGATCATCACCGACCGCGATGAAGGCGTCGATCGATAGGTCGTCCTCGGCCAAGGCAGCCAGCAGTACCCCGGCGAGCTGTGGAACGCCCCCGCCCGGGCCAAGGCGCAGTCGCGCCTCGTGAGAATGCTCGTCGCGCGCCACGCTGACCGTACGACGTCGTCTACCCGTTCTCGCAGTTCGAGCTCCTAGCTGACGGCGTACCAGAGTGAGTTCGCGGTGCGCGCTGGCACGGGCGCGCGCCGTCCCGTGCCCCGGCGCAGCTCGCACGAAAGTTACCCAACCCGACAACAGTCGATAGGATCGTCGGCATGCGACCCCGGCGGGAGATCGGCCGAATGACGCTGGCTGCGCTGCGTCCCCTTTTCCGTTACAGCTACCGTCGGGAAGCGTGGGTGCTCCGCCTCGGGGGAACCAAGTACGGCCCGGTTCTGGTCCGAGACGACGAGCGTTCCGCCAATCACTTCGCCAAGCCCTCCTGGAGAGAGTGGGAAGTTGAAAGGGGGCGCTCAGGCCGCACCGGTGACTTCGCGGACGGCCAGAGTGAATAACCCGCGCTGCCAGGGTCACCGGGGCGTGAGCGCTGGGACCTACGAGTGCGGCTGCTGCCTCAACCGGTCGACCTCGTCCCTGAAGCGCCGCTGGAACTCGGCCGTGGAGAAGCTCTGCGCATGTCGGTGTATCCGGTGCGGGTCAAACCCGTCCCAGTCGGTCCCCCGCATGGCCTCCGCGAGGGCGTCTACATCCTCGGGCACAACGAGCACGCCGGTCTCCCCGTCTATCACTGTCTCGCGCACCCCTCCGTCCGCCGCGGCGAGCACCGGGCGCCCCGATGCCTGGGCCTCAACAGCGGCGATCCCGAACTCCTCCACGTTGGGCACCACCAGCGCACGGGCGCGCCGGTAGAGCGCCGCCAGCTCCTCGTCTGAGACACGCCCGAGGAACTCCGCGCTCGCTCCGTAGTCGCGCGCGAGCTGCCGGGCCGCCGGCCCACCGCCGACCACCTTGATCCGCTGATCGGCCAGGCGTGCCGCCTCGAGAGCGTTTCGGACCCGCTTGTGGTGCACGAGCTCGGTGACGACGAGGAAGAAGTCCTCTGGCTGGCCGATCGTGAAGCGCTCAACCTCCACCGGCGGGTGGATGATCGTGGAGTTGCGCCCGTAATAGTCCTGGATGCGCCGGCGCGAGAGCTCGGAGTTCGTGACGTAGTGAGTGACGCGGCCGGAGGCCTCGAGGTCCCAGCGGCGAATTCGGTCCAGCGTCGCGCGGAGCGCCGGGCGCAACGCCGCCGGCGCTCGCTCGACGGTTTCGTCGCGTTCGTGCCAGGAATAGCGAAAGGGCGTGTGGCAGTAGCAGACGTGGGTGGCCGTCGGCCCGGGCCGTATGCCGTGCGCGAAGGCGCTCGAGCTCGAGATGACCACTTCGTATCCGCTGATTGGTAGACGCTCCACGGCGGATGGGAAGAGGGGCAGCAGTCGGCGAAAGCCGGCCTGGCGCACGGGTAGCCGCTGCAAGGGAGAGGTCTTCATGCATCGGCCGGCGAAGGTGCGCTCCGTGCCCCGCTCGTCGTAGAGCAGCGTGTAGATGGGGGCCTCGGTCCAGCAGCCGGCCATGGCGGCGAACGAGCGCTCGGCTCCTCGCATGACGAGCAGGAAGTCGTGGACCAGGGCAACGGAGGGCGGAGTCACTCCTCGGCATTGTGGCGGAGCCGGCGCTGCCGAGGCCGGCCCCGCGGCTGGCGGTAGGTTGCCAGCACCTCGGCGACGTGCCGGTCGCGGTCGAAGCGCCGGGCGGTGAGAAGCCCGCTCTCGATCACCGTCTGGCGCAGGGATGGATCCTCGATCAGACGCTGGACGGCGTCGGCCCAGGCCGCAGGCTCGCGTGGAGGGACCAGCAGCCCGTTGCGCTGGTGCTCGACGAGCTCGGTGGTGCCTCCGACGTTGGTCGCGGTCACCGGCGTTCCCATCGCCATCGCCTCGACTACCACACGCCCCCAGGGCTCTGCCCAGGAGGGCACCAGCACGCAGTCGACCGCGCGCAGAAGGCGCGGCACGTCGCCCGTCTCGCCGGTGAAGGTGACGGCGTTGTCGAGGCCCTGCGCGCTGACGGCTTCGTGCAGCGCGCGCAGGTAGGCGTCGTTGTCGTAGCGGGTCATGGGTCGGCGAAACTTGACCGACCCGGCGATCAGCAGCTCGATGTCGTGGCCCCGCTCGCGCAGGATGCGTGTCGCCTCGATGGCGGTGTCCTGGCCCTTCCAGGGAGTGATCTGGCCGACGACCGCGAGGACCGTGCGCCCCGGTGAGAGGCCGAGTTCCGCACGCGCCTGAGCGCGGTCGATGCGGGCTGGGTCGAAGCGCTCCAAGTCGATGGGGTTGTGCACGACCGTGACCTGTGCGCCGGCCGGTGCGCCCTCGAAGCAGGCGGCTGTGAACGCCGAGTTGGCAAGGATCGCGCGGGCGCTTCGGGAGAGGATCCACTGCGTTGCGCGTGCGGTGGGGGTTGGGGGCAGGCAGTCGCGCAGGTGGACGACCGGGCGCGGAGCGCCGAGTGCGGCCGCGAACGAGGCTGCGAGCCCCGCCCGCAGGGAATTGGCGTGCACGACGTCCGCGCCGGTCGCGCGCGAGATCCGGCGGATCGCCAGCCCGGCCGCCGCGATCGCCGCAAGGGTGGCCGCGGTCGGGCGTGGGCTCAGTCGGAGGCTGCCCTCGATCGGCGGGATCTCCTCGACGGCCACGCCCAGCGAGCGCGCGGCGTTGGCCAGCTCTCCGGGCGGTGCCGCCAGCGTCACCAGGTGCTCGCCGGCAAGCCCGCCGATCAGATCCAGCAGCGAGATCTCCGCCCCACTGACCGTCGAGGTATGGTCGACGAGCAGCACGCGCAGGGAGCTCTGCGCGACGGAGCCGTTGCCGCGAGTGGGGGGTGGACGAGCGGGCGGGCGCGCGCCAGGGCAGCGACTCGTTACGGGCGCTCACCGGTGCCCAGGCGCGCCAAGTCGCGGTCGAAGGAGAGGACGCTTGTCTTGCGCTCACGCGCGAGCGCATCCAGGTAGCAATCGTGTAGGTCGACCGGATGGTCGCGATACGTCTTCGCCGCGCCGCGCAACGCGTCTGCGTGCTCGACTGCGAACCCGGGCTCGTCGACCATCGCCTTGACGGCCGCGCTGACCGAGTCGCGATCCCAGCCGTACCCTGCCGGGGCGCTTTCCAGCACGAAGGCCGCCTCGAGCACCGTGGAAGCGAACACCGTGATCCGCTCGCCCACGCGTGCGGCCTCGACGCGCGCCCGCGCAGCACGACCATGTACGCCGGCGTCGCGCTCGAGCACTCTGAGCAGCACGTTGGTGTCGGCGATCACTCGTCGTTCGAGCGGTGCCTTGCCGCACGCGCCGCGACCCGCGCCTTCGGCCATGCAAGCGGCTCGCGCTCAGCCTGGGGCGGTTCGAACTCCAGGACCCCGCGAGCCCTGCGTACGACGACTTCGTCGCGGCGCGCCTCGACGACCACGCGATCACCGATCTCGAGCCCGGTCGCTTCTCGAACCGCTTTGGGAATCGTGATCTGGCCCTTCTTGTAGATCTTCGCCGCCGCCACGACCATAGTATGGCGTGAAGGCGTTGGTATGGCAATCAGGCAGTGGCCAGCCGCCTGCGGCGAAAGCATCCGGGTGCTCGGCGGCCAGCCCGCGAACTCAGATCCAGCAGCGAATCTCCGCCGGATATCAGTCAGGGGTCGAACGTACTGAGCGGTCGACCCGCCCGCCGCCTCGGACAGGGGCGCGTCGCGCGGGGCCGACCCTCACGCGGACGATCGCCACCCGGGACCAAGATCCCCTGGCATCTCGGACTCGGTAGCGCACCCATGCGGTGCCGCGGAAGCGAGCCGACGGGCGCCAGCGGAGCGCGCCGGTTCGGGGGTCGAGCCGGAGACCGCGAGCGCTGCGCGAGCGGCGCACGATCGCTGCTGAGATGACATCCCCGTCGGGGTCGCTGTCGTTGGCCAGCACCCCGGTCTTCCCCGTTCTGCGCAGCTGCTGCCCGCTGCTGAAGGAGTACCGGTCGCTTCGGGCGATGGGGGCCCGGTTGGGAGCCGGGGTCGGGCGAGAGGCGACGCCGGCGACGACCGTGCCGTGAATGGTCGCAGCATTGTCGTCGCGTGTCGGGTCGGCGACTTCGCTGGTGACGGTTGCGTCGTGATCGATGGCTCCGGGGCGGGTTCCCTTGAGCGTCACGTCCACCGAAGCGCTCGCACCGGGCTCAATCCGCCCGAGGTCGCAAGTCAGCGTTCCGCCCCCCGTGCAGCGCCCCTGGGTCGGCACCGCACGGACGAGTGCTGTACCCGACGGAAGCTCGTCGCGGAGAATGGTCGGCCTAGCCGAGTCCGGTCCGGTGTTTCGAGCCGTGAGCGTGTAGGAGAGCGGCTCGCCAACCGCGGCGGCCCCAGGAGCGTCACGGGCTTCCAGCGAGAGACCCGCCGCCGCCTGCTCGACGACGAGGACGACGCCGTCATCGTCGTAGCGAACGCGGTAGGAGCGCGACGTGTCGATCTCGGCTCCCTGCAGTCGAAGGAACTGGCCGTTGCGACGGGAGTACTCCATGACCTTGAACGTCTGGCCGAGGGCGGGGATGAAGCTCGATGCCGTCGAAATCTCGAGGATGCCGTTGAGCTTTGCGTAGCTCGCCCGCACAACGCCGAAGTCGGTGCCCGCCTGTGGACCGCGGATCTGTACGAGCCGGCGGCCGTCGGCGCTCTGGGGGAAGCTGGATCCACCGAAGAGCAAGCGCCCCTCAGCCGCGTTGACGGTGCCGTCGTTGTCGAGCGGCCAGTTGATCTGCGTGTCGCCCGACCCCGCCCCCTTGACCAACGACCCCGCGTTATGAAAGCGCGGCGCGCCGCTGCCCGACACGTACATGTACCCAACCTCAGACCGCGCGTCAAAGCTCCCCACATTCTCGATCACCGGCGACCCCGGCCCCGAATACACATAACCGCGCGACCACACCACCTCGCCCTCATTACGCAACGTCCGCGACCCATCGAACTGAACCGAGCAGTAATCACAACCCGCGTCGATCGACAGCCGCGCGCCCGCCGCCACCACCGTCGAGCCATCCCCACCCATCGACCCGCCCGACCACGCCATGGAGCCCTCCGCGCCCGCGCGATCCTCGACGGTCAACGTCCCCGACCCCGCCAACGTGCCGCCCGCAAGCTCAACCGGGCCCGTCGCGCTCACCGCCCCCTCCACCAACACGCTCGCCCCATCCAAACGCACCCCCGCCACGCTCGCACCCGCGACCAACCGGAACGACCCGCCCGACAAACGCACCCGACCCACCGCACCCGGCAACCCAAAGGCCCCCGACTGATCCGCGCCCTCCAGACCGACACCCAACAACAACGACCCCGCCGTCGCGTCCACCGTCCCGTCGTTGTCGAGCGGCCAGTTGATCTGCGTATCGCCCGACCCCGCCCCCTTGACCAACGACCCCGCGTTATGAAAGCGCGGCGCGCCGCTGCCCGACACGTACATGTACCCAACCTCAGACCGCGCGTCAAAGCTCCCCACATTCTCGATCACCGGCG